>OGON01000650.1_pt1 | contig 27367 bp, 30 predicted proteins | sample 1552671 | NCBI WGS metagenome assembly OGON01 (sample SAMEA2580136, study PRJEB22360) | human gut metagenome | biome: human gut; feature: human-associated habitat; material: faeces | place: Denmark | collected 2008/2010 | reverse complement strand
GGTTAGAGAAATCCCGCACCCTTATATAGTAACGCCGCCGCACTCGGGCCTATTAGGCAAATCGCGAAACGACAGACGGACTTATTTCCTGACGCCCACCAATCCGCGTTCACGAAGGATGCGGTACAGCGTTGATTTGGAGACGCCAGTCGCAGAGCAAATATCGGGAATAGGAGTCTCTCCTCCAAGATAGAGCCTTACTGCGGCATCGGCTTTGACGCCGGCAGTGCGAGGCCTGCCACCCACGTTGCCGCCGTGGCTCCGTTTGACGGCGATACCCTCGGCCTGGCGTTGCCTGATCAGATCTCGCTCAAGTTCCGCGGTGCAAGCATGGGTGCCAAGCACGAAGCGCCCGAATGCGGTATCTAGATCCACGGGCTGTTTCAGGGACGTGAGCTTCACGCCGAGGTTTCGAAACATAAGGTCATAGTTGAGCAGCTGCCTGGTCGATCTGGTCAAGCGCTCCCAGGATTCGACCACCACCTCGTCGCCCGCCCGCATCTTCTTGAACAGGCGCTTCTGCTGCGTCCGGTCGCCGTCCTGGGCACCCGTGACCTTGTCCTTGTAGATATGGCCATAGGCCACGCCAGCGTTCACCAGAGCCTCGATCTGGCGGTCCAACCTCTGGTCTTTCGTGCTCACGCGAGCATATCCGTAACGTGTCATTTCAGCCTCCTGCCTCGTATTTGATTTTCCCATGGGAATTGACGTGGAGGTTTTGACACTGGGTTTTGGCACTCGACGTTCACGGCATCGAGGGTTCGATTTTCGAGTGCCCAGAGGCATACGTTTTGGAACGAACGGTTGGCGAATAGGCCATATAAGTTGATGCGTCGAATATTCTACTACCAAATAGTAGTAGAATATTATCGTACGATTGGAGGCAAATGGTTCAGATACACCGAAGGGTTCACGAGCGACATCCCGAGTTGGATGTCGGAGATGTCGAGGCGGCATGGGAGAACTACCGCTTCGCGGCCGTTCGCGTACCCGGGGAACAGGAGATGCGGACGGGCTACGACCCACGTGGCCGGTATATCGAGATGGTCGGAGTCCTCCTGGCTGACGGCGTATGGCTTATCTATCACGCCATGACGCCGCCGAGCAAGAAGACGCTGAAGGAGATCGAGAGCGCGAGAAGGAGAGGTTACTGATGGAGTTCAGGCTTGCAAACGGAACCGTGATCACGGACGAGGACATCGAGCGCGAGTGCGCGGAATATGAATCCGGCTCTTGGACGGGGGCCCTGGCAAACCTCCGCGTCGGCCGCCCAAGGCTCTCCGAGGGAGAGGCCAACGCCAATCTGTCTTTCAAGTGCCCGAAAACGGGCGCCGATCTCATCGAGAGGGCGGCCACCGCGTGCGGGATGCGGAAGTCGGAGTTCCTGCGCTCGGCTGCGCTCGAGAAGGCTGAGAGAATCCTCAGGTCGGCATAGCCTCACGGCATGCCTTTTCGTGGGCGCGAAATGGGCTACATCGCGCTTATGTTAGTTATATAGCTAACATAAGCGCGATTAAACAGGACACCGGGGCAAGACGTCTGCTTTATTCAATGGTGGGCCCCTTTCGCGATTCCCTTGCCGACGGACCTGCCGCAAACGGGTATAATAGTGTTAGCGAAATCACTAACATAATTAGGAGGCGATTGCCATGGGCAGGTGCGAGCCGAGGGCAAATGAGAACGACCCGGGGCTGATCACGCTGCCGGAGGGCATCGACGAGCTGAGCGACGCCGTCGAGCAGGAGTTCGACGTAACCACCAAGCAGGTGTGCCGGGCCCTGCAATGCACGAGGCCGTTCGTGCTGGCCCATTGCCGACACATCAGGCACATCTTCGTCTCAGGCGACTGGTCCGACAAGGTCGGACTCGGACCGGGCGGAGGCTTCATCTGGTCCCGCAACGAACTCCGAGACATGGCGGTGAGCGGCACAGTCGAGCGACGCACCCGCGTCGTCGGCGCCGCTGACATACTGGCCGGCAACCGGGAGGCGCTGGACTGGCTCGACGCGGCGAAGGCCGAGGCGGGGAAGATAGCGATGGACCCGAGCAGGCCGCGCGCGGATGAAGTCCATTTCCGCGAGATGTCCCGCGAGGTCTTCGAGAGGGTCTACCTGCCGGACGAATGGAAGCCGGCCTATAACGCGGCGAGGCGCAAGAGGTCAGAACTGCATTGGGTCGACCTCGGCGAGCACCCGCGGTCATTCGACGAGCTGGGGACCGTTTGGAGGACGACCGCGGACCGCAAAGGCTACGGGGACACGGACGAGGAATGGTCGAGGGCGTATCGGCGCAACGGAGCGGTGCGGCTCACCATCACCCTGCCCGACGGCGCGACCAAGGTCATGCATGCGCCCGACCCGACGCCTCGGGCGCGGTTCGACGACTTCCTGGCGACAATTTTGCCTGTCGAGCTGCTGCCGCAGGACTACATCAGGGATGTCGTTCTCGGGAGTGACCATATGGAGCCGCAGGAACTCAAGCTGTACGGCTAATTCGCCTCATAGAGACGGGCCGTCGCCCCAAAACCAAACAGAATCTCGAATAAGCATATGAATCGACCGCCCGGGAGTACGTGCCCGGGCGGTCGATTCTATCGACCATGGGCGCGATTCCGTGAGGTCGTTTTTCTGGCACCCGCCGTTTACGCCGATTCCAAAGCGCCTATCGACCGCTCAACGAGCTTTGCGAGTGCGATCCCGTGCACATTGTCGGACATTTGAATTGTCCTACAATGTCTGACAGCACTGTCAGACATTCGCGCACGATCAAGCGAGCTTCGCGAGCGATTTCAGGCCGCATGCGGCCCCAGCTGCGGCTTTGCCGCAGGTTCAATGTCTGACATTCCCAATGTCTGACGTTGAACGAAGCTGGCGTGCAAACTGACTCTTAAGGGTCAGTTTGCACCATCCCAATGTCGCGATTTTGGATGGTGACGCCACGGCGGTCGCATCTTCGAGGGGAACACCCGGTGCTGGGTCGATAAATCCGCCATGTCCGTTATCGTAATAATCTCTCGCAGACACCATCGCACACGCCGCCGCACCCGTGTCTTTTATCGTAATAATTTGAAATTTGGCGCTATTTCGTTCCTGTCCGTTATTGTAATAATGAGGCGCGCGAGCGTCCTTCCCCGGTCCAAGGGCGGAGCCCTGGCAAGCGCCGAACCGCCCGGGTCGGCGGCAGATTTGTACCCACATTTACGATGGGGGTACAAGTATGCGTCTCTTGCGGGATTTCTCGTTTATCGGCAGAAAATCGAGGTCAGAAGATGGATGAGTTCTTGAGCATTGAAGATCTGCGGTGGGAGTTCGGCGCGTCGCGAGCATGGACGTACAAGTATCTGGCGCCGCATATCAAGTCAATCACCGTGAAGTGCTCGACCGACGACGGCGAGCGCCTGTGCAAGCGTTATAGCCTCGATGATGCACGGCGCGTGGTCGCTGAAAAGGCTCGAGCCGAGGTCTATTCCGTGCCCGTTAAAGCGGACCCCGGGAAAAGCAGCTATGCTCCGTACCGCCGCCCGCGGCGCGTGCGAATCAAGACGAGCGCGTACATCGCCGAATATATCGTCGGCTTCGGCCATCTCTGGCAGATCGACGAGATTGCAGAGGAATACTGCGGTAAGCGCTCAAGAGAGTCGGCATATCAATTCATCTACCGTAACGCCTGGATCGCAATCGTGTTCGGCAACAAAACTTTCTATATCCCGAGGCGCACCACACCGCAATTCGTGGCGGCAGCAGTCGAGGTGTTCGGAGACGCCGCCCACACCGTCGAATACGCACGCGGTGGGCATAAAAGTGACGCCACGGAATAGCGGCACTATGTAACAAATGAATAAGTTAACGGCGTAAAAAGTGAAAAACCGAACTACGTAATATCGACAATGCGACATAACGCAATAACGACAAAGCGGAATAGCCGCACTATGTAACCACGTAATAACAGAACTATTGAACATCGGACTATTCGGTCCTGAAATCTGTCCGCAAGAGTCGTACGCTGCCGTACAAAATGCCCGGCAGCGTACCGCCGCAAGCGGCGCACGCTAGGGCTCTGCCCTAGCACCCGGCACTCGCGGCGTTAGCTCATTGTTCTGCAATTCAACGGTTACGTTTTTCAGTTTTGTCGTTATCACGTAGTTCGGTAATTACACAGTTGCGTAGTGTCGTAATTGCTTTGTTCGGTTGTGTCGCAGTTCAGATATGAACAACCGCCGCAGGCGCCGGGTACTAGGGCAGAGCCTTGGCAGTACGCGGACGGCCGAAACGCAGTTTTGTACGGCAGCGTACGACACTTGCGGGCGAGTTCCGGCTATGTCATTGCTGAATTACGACAAAACGCAACAACAGAGCTGTGTAACCGCGACATAACTGATTTACAGACGATACGAAGAACGTAATGAATGAACCAGTGAACTGCGACACAACCGAAAAAGCGAACAGTTATAACCCAAAAAACGCATTGAAACAGGCGAGATGTTTTAAATCTCAGCCCACAAATCGAGAACAGTAGCGTCCCGACGAACCGTGGCAAAATAGTCGCAGTAGTCATAGGCATCATCGGGACTGTGCATCACGGCAACAAGATCTCCGTTGTGCGCATCAACAACTGCATGTCGAAATCCCATCGTCTGACACATCATCCGGTTGCGCTGCCGCTCGATCTCGATCGCATCCAGCAGGAGGTGGCCATCTGTATGGCCATGAAGGGCGAGCTCCATATTCTTCGGGTGACAGTCGTTAATCGCGATATGGATCAGCTCGCGCAGATTGTTTTTGTACCTGTAAGAAGAAGAGCAAGAAGAAGCACTAGGGTCGAGCGCCACTGCGAAGGGAATCTCATCCCGCTTCAGCGTAGGATGAGGCTCCCCCAACAGGACCTTCGAGTTACTTCACCTCAAACCTAAAGAGTCTTCGCTCCGGCAGATCGGTCATCTTCATCGTATAGGTCCCGGGAAACGCCTTCTCAAAACGGACGGTCTCGTAACCTTCGAAATAGTCGTTGGTGTTCTGCATCATAAACGGGACAAGTAACTCGTTCTCCGCCCCAACCTGTACAGCAAACGCAGCAGAACCGCCCAGAGCCGGCATTGCCTGCGTTATCAGATCGGTATTGACCACAAAGTCATAGTTTGGCGCAGACTCCGGCACCAAATGCCAAACATACGTCTTGATGCCGCCTTCGACATTGTCCTTATTCCTGACACGCATCTTTACGGCGATAACACATGTGGTGTCGGCGTCCTTCAATTTCGTTTTCGTATCCACGATGCCATATTTTGAATAATCATCATGCGCACGCTTGAGATACTCGCGCGGCGTGAGCAGCTCCGCCCCGCCTATGCAAAACGAATACCCATCAGTCGCCACATCCTTCGACCCCAGAAACGCCCCATCCATCGAGAGCCATTCGCCCTCCGCATAGTATTTCTCAGGAATGACCGTCCGGTTCCCGTTAACGACGCTCACCCTCATGCCCGCAAGGCCAGTAACAGCACAGCCGAAAAGCGCAAGCGCCGACCTTCTCGTCCACAGGGTCTTCTTCATCGCGCTCACGACCTTTCCCGAACTTTCACAACGGCACCGTCGCGCATGCAGTAAACCCGATCGGCCAGCTCCTCGAGCACCTCTCCGTCATGGCTGGACAGAATAACCTCGCGACCCGTTGAGGCCGCCATCGCCACAACGCGCTTGAGCATTTCAACGCCCGCTTCGTCGAGGGCATTTGTTGGCTCATCGAGAACAAGTAGCTTCGGCTTTTCCATAATTGCCGCAGCTATCCCCAGACGTTGCTTCATCCCAAGCGAATATGCTCGGAACTTCTTTTTTTCGTCCGCATCGAGCCCCACGAGCCGCAGGGCAGAGCGAATGTCCTCGGGAGTGGCAACGCCCTTGATCTGAGCGATGAGCTCCAGATTGTCGTAGCCAGACAGATATCCCAAAAAGGAAGGCGCCTCGATCAACATCCCCAGACTCGGCGGGAACGAGATGTCCACCCCAAGCCTTTGGCCATCGATAGAGATTTCGCCTTCGGTAGGCTTGATCAATCCGCAGACCGCTCGCATAAGCATGGTCTTACCCGAACCGTTTATCCCCTGAAGCCCAACCACAGTCCCAGGGTCAACCTCGATGGACACGTTGCGCAGAACATCGTTTTTGCCCATGCGCTTCGATACGTCCCTAACGATCACGCTCATATCTTGTCCCCCTTTTCTATAAGGTCGGCCCTTCGAAACCACAGTCCGCCCAACGATAGGCATAACGACATAATCACAATTGAAAACAAGACGCTCGAGCCCGTCGCGATTCCCTCTTTGACAATTCCGCCCCAGCGCAACAGCATTAGGGCGTTGCCTAACAGCACCCAATGCCGCGCAAATGCCGAACAGATCAGGTAGCTCATTAAAACCACAAACGAGACCGACGGCCCAAGTACAAAGCCAATCACTGCCTGCGCAAACGCAAGCGCCTCGAAAGCAAAAAAGAGACCTGTGAAAAACGGCAGCGCATCCGCCTCGCCAGCTTTGAGAAACCACGGCGCCAAATTAGCCAGCTGAAGCGACTCACCATGAATGACCGCGCTGAACGAGGCGCTCACCATCAAGCTCCAAATCACAACAGAGCAAACCACCACGAGCAGCGAAAATGCCGTTCCCGCCGCCACCAAGATAAAACGCGAGACCCACCAAAGGATTCTTGACCGGCATCGAACAAGCGCTTGCAAACCAAACCCGTGCAACGATTCGGTCGGATAATCGAGTGTTGTATAGAGAATAAGCAGAATGACAAATAGCCATCCTAACGGAGGCACAAACATGAGCCCGGGCCTAGGCTCAAACGGAGCGGATCCGGCAAACACGAGCGCGAGATTATCAGCAAACCCCAAGGCATTCGTCCGAACCCCATACACAGAAGACAAGCCGTAGGCGTACACCAAGTTCGCAACGGTCACTGCCGCAATCGCAATAAAAGTAAGGATGTTCTTCTTCAAAACGGTCCTCAGGTCCGCGGCGACCAGCCTAAACAGCATCAGACCACCTCGCGTCTTTTTAAGAATCTCGCGGAAATCAAAGAAAAGACGAACAGCAAAATGATTTCTGCAAACCCTGCTCGAATGTCGGGCCAGTTATTTAGTGATTCCGACCTGATGCTGTTAAGAATGTTGCAGTTAAAGCCGACGCATGAAAGGACGCTAAAAATCCAATCGTTAACAAAGTGCCATGCAACCATAATCAGATATGGAACGACCATCGCCTTGATTCTGCTGCGAAACACAACCGACAGACCAGTCACGGCCATGGATAGAGCCCCCAGCGTCACCGCATCGAACAGTGTATAAACCAGCACATATAACAGAGGCCGGGAATAAAACAGACCAGAAAAATAGCTATGCAGATAGAGCCCGACGTAAGTCGATTCATCGACCCGGGGGAGATACGCGGGAAACAGCATTGAGACAATCAGGAAGTTCACGAGTAGCGGAATAGCCGTGACCGCAAACGCAGAGAGAAAAGCAGACAGCATCTTCACGTTCACGTATGCATTTCTAGAAACACGTGTGCAGATCTGCGCCTCGTAACCGCTCAAACGCTCGGACAGGCATGACCACGACCCGGCCAGCATGGCAAGCAACGGCAGCGCATAGAAAAACACTGATGCCGATAGCGGTGCATTTGCACTCACAACGATCCAGTTACCAAAGCTACTTTCACGCGTTTGGCCGAGGTATGTCTGAGACTGCAGACCAATGCCGTAGCCAAAAGATAACAGCTGCTTGCGCTCAATTTCGAGCGTCCACCACGCCTCGATGGCAGCTGCCATCGAAATGGCAGTCGCCAAAATAAGAGCCAACGCAAATATATGGTTTCCAAATATCTTGGATAACTCATGTCGTAATAGATTTCCATTCAAGCGACATCGCCCTCCCATTGGCCGAGCCGAGCGTTGCTGCTCGGCCCGGCCCTAATCACAACAAGAAGCTGCGGATTGGCTAGGAGGGAAGTTTGTTAAAATGGCCTAAGCAATCGGGGCTCCACTTTCCATAGACCGTGCCGTATCCGGACTCGGCCCATGCAGTCAGACGAGCATGGCTACGCCCATTCTCACGGACGAGGTTGTATATCTCCCATTTATCCGCATGGTTGGAGCGATACACGCCTTGCGTGCAATTCATGTTGCCCGTTCCTTTAGTGTCATAGGCACCGTCCACGTACAGGCGCAATGGCTTTCCCGAATAGCCTTGAATCCAAATGTAGACTGAGGATGAATCTTCTTTCTGGCGATAGCCAGTTGCGCTCGTGCCAGAACATTGAAAAGCGAAATTTCTATCTTCGTTGTTCTTGCATGTGGCAATTCCGGCATCCGCGCTCTGCGAAATGCTAGAAACCTGGGAAGTGTCAAACTCCTCTTGAGCAAATGATGCGGCAGGTGCACCCATCGACAAGCCCGCAACAATCGCCAAGCCGACTCCGATTCGAGCAATAGCGCTCCTTGGCTTAATCATGGCCTTCTCCAATCAAAAGCGGTTAACAATGCGTCGACGCACGGCAACCTTTGCATGAATGGAGAAAGATGTCTGTAAACACTCGCTATTGAGTTGATAATCCAAGCGTTTACACGTTATCCACCTGCGATAACAATGAAATAAGCTCCGCTTTGTTCTTGATCTTCAACTGGCGATAAGATGCAGATCGCAACGCTTGCACCGTAGATGCAGCATAACCTACGTCCTCCGCAATGGTCTTTGTCGTTGCGCCCTCTGCCGTCATCAGCAAAATTTGCGACTGAACATCAGAAAGGGAGCGCGATGTAAGCAAAGCCAGCTGGCGCACGCGAGCCGTTTCGGTGAACCCATTCGCACGGTACTCCAAGACGGCCCTCTCGTTCTCAACCGAGTGGGCGAGCGCGATGTGCGTGACGAACATGGGCACAGACCAGCAGACGACCACCGTTGCCACGACGACATTGACAGCCGAACTATGCCCCAACAGCGACGCAAGGAACAGCGGCTCGAAAACCATCAGATCCTGCGCCATGTTGAGCAAGACGACCCAGACAGGAGCCGTCGCCCCAAAGCAAAGCATCCATACCCCAAGCATTTTGCGCTGCGGACAGCTTCGCAGCACTACATATGTGAGCAGCATCCCCGCCAGCACCGCAAGTCCATGGATTCGCCCCCTAGTGGCTGCATAGATTACAGCGGCTACACCTATTAACGCCAACGGCACGATAGCCCGAGTACGGGCACGCGCCTTAAATGAACACAGCCCAACAGCGAGCGAAGCCATAGACGCCACGCCGCAAAACAGGACCGGCACAGCCATCAACGGAACGCGTATGCACATCAATGCCGTGATATAGATAAAAGACCATTCCGCAGCAGACAGTATCGCCCACATGTACGGACCTCCGAGCCCAATCGCCCCATCCACCTTATCCAGATCAGCGTCATGATTTGTCTTTACAACCGCGCGATACGGCGAAAGAAACAGTCCGAGGCCCAATGTATAGCTTGCAAGAGAAAAGGCGACTGCCCGCGTAACGCTGGATTCCCAATCACTATTCGCCATTACCAAGGGACCTGCCGCAAGGAAAATAAAAAAAGATGTGGGCAGATATCGAAGCAGCCGGTGCGTCCGAGCTAATGCCAACATATCGCCGGCATGCCGCTGCGACAGCTCAGACTCTACAGCTTCGCCCCCACCCGCAAACAGCGCCACCAGCTCACGCGAGCCCGCAACCGACGCCTTCCCGTATGCTCGGTGAAGCGTGGTCCGCACCGTCGATGGCTTCGTATCCGTCTCCCTGGCAATTTCCGCCGGCGTTTTCCCTTTGAGCAACAATCGAACAAACTGCTCTTCTCGAGGCGACAGAGAGGGAGAAAACGCTCCCGCATCGAATGGGTCGGACGTGCGGGGGATATCCGAATCGTTGTTCCGCTTCTTCCTGAGCAACGTACATACGAAGGCGGCAATAGCGGACCCTATCGTCAGCGACGCAATGATCGCGGCATCGTTTGCGAAGTATGCCACCTCAACAGCGGGAACAAGGCCAATGGGAACTGCTACGAGCACAGAACGGGCGAACACGTCGCTCTGTCCCCGACCAAAGGCGCTGGGACAGCAAAGCAGCGGGACCGCAGCCAATACGAGATAGACCAGAGGAATTAAAAGCATAAGGCCAATTGATGCGGCCATTACAGAGGGCATCCCCCATGGCTCGGGAACGACTCTCCATGAAACTCGACAGCAAAACAACAGGCAAGACAGGACAACTATTGTTTCTGCAAAAAGCGCGCTCTGCGGTCGGCGGGTCCCCCTTTCGCCGTCCCGCGCTGCCCCCCGTATCAAAGGGGAGCCCGCCGTATTCCAAATTACACATGAGAGGAGCAGCGACCCAGTGAAGCACAAGGCACACGAAACGCCATGCAACAGCCAGATTGGTGCAAACGCGATTGGAATAGAATCTCCGCGAGCATAGAAGGCCAAGTCGGCCCACTCGGGAACCACCGCAATAGCAGCAAGGAAAACACCGAAGACGCCAAGGCGACCCGGCCGTCTTATTTCTCTCCCCTTGCGGAGCGCAACACCATGACCAAACGCCGCGAGGCATGCGCCAAGGATAACGAGCCAGGTCATTGCACCTGATGCCAAGCCGATCGAAGATGAAAACAGGTGATAAGGGGTAACCGCCATTACGACAAGCGCAATGGTAAAAGCAGATGTGGCAGAGCAGCGGGAAAAGAGCATATGACCTCCATAGAGCGGCATTATACAGCTCGGTTTGTTCATCCCTCTTCGCTCCCACACCGGCCAGCATCAACGATTCACGCATACTCCAATCAGAACCAGATAACGGTCCAATTTTTCCGCAGTCCCCGCTCCAAAGCGGGATACGGTTTCCTTTTGAGGGCCGATTGGGAAAACGCACCCCGTTTTAGGCCGAAAACTGGGACGCGCGGGCAGGAGCTATGCAAAGATAGCGGCTGTTGGCCTTGCGATCGGTCTTGCACTGGCGCTGTGCGCATCATTCGCGACGTATAGGTCCGAGCAGTCGTTTATCGATGGCGCTGAGAACGGTTTTGGCATAGACGTAATCCTGTCCTGGGTTCAGGAGCACCTTGACGGATGCGAGGACCCGCGGCGCGCATCGAATGGAAAACAGCTTCAGGGCACCGATTCCGGTTGGCGCGTTGGTGTCTACCGCATCCTGGCAAGGATCGAGGATGGGAAAGCCGTCATCGAGGTCGTAAGGGTCGGCCACCGCCAGGGTGTCTACAAGAGCATGCCGCGGCTATGAGCACCCCAAAGTGCCGCCACGCAGGTCAAGGCCGAAAAAACGACCTCACCAGATGCGTTTTAAGGCGCCTGAAAGCAGATGCCCCTAACGGGTATCCAGGCATTCCTTTTCTGGGCTGTATTTGCGATTACATCAAGCCGTCTACCTGCGTCTTCGTTGAATTTGCCGCCGCCCGAAAAAATCGTGTCTGCGCGGTGCGATACAGTAGGTTAAACGCCCCGCGAGGAAAGGAACAGCCATGAGCGACACACAGGAAATCGTTCAACGACTCGAACGCGAGATGGCGGACCGAGCCGCCGCAGTTGAGAAGGTTGATGCTTTTAAGAACCAGCTCGCACAGGCCATCAAGGCCTTCATGGCCGCCGACGAGGCAGTTCGCGGCCTCAACGACCACGACAGCATCGTTGACGCCCAAATCGCAACCGTCATCGACGAGCATCTTCGTGCCATCGATAGACTGTGCCGTTTCGGCATCGACGGTGGATTCGGCGAGGAGCATCCCGTTAAGGAGTACTAGACCGCTGCATGGCCATGGAAGTAAAGTAAAAGAGGGCCGAACCAAGCAGTTCCCGGACAATTGGCGTCCGGCCAGACACTTCGGTTCGACCCTTTTCGATTTTGCGGAGTAGTTATAGCTGAACGTCCTCAGATATATGAAATCATTCCCTTTCTTTTCCGAAAAACGTTTTTTGAAATACTGGAATTAACCAAACGAGTAATTGCACTCAATTGCAAAACTGATCCAGCTGCGTTCCGACTTAAAGATTTCTGTTGTCAGGTTCATCTGCCAAATAATCGTTTGGAATATAGTCGACGTGATAACGCTTCTCTAATTCCTCGATGAGCCGGTCAACCTTTCGAGCATTTTGATAAACCTTTTCAAGCGTGCGGAAAACAGCTTTCTCGTTGTACGCGGGAAGACCTTGGGCGTTCACGAAATACATCAGCTGATTGAGATTCGTTCCTTCCTTCAATAACTCGTGATGGAGTTTTTCAACTTCCGCGATGTCAAAACTGAATGATTCGATCTTTCCGTAAATTGCGCTGCGTCGAACCAGTTCGCTTGCAGAAATGCCAAGAGCCTCCGCACGTTGCCCAATTGCCTTTTTTTCTGGAGCAGTGAGCATTACTTGGAACGGAATACACCTTTTTTCAGAAATCGGCTCGCCACGTTCATCGGTTTCACGCGATGCCTGCGCTCTCCTGTAATCCTCCTGTTGCTTATGGAGGGCCTTTTTCTTCCGATCGAGAACTTGCATTTCGTCATCGAGATCATCAAGTGAGATTTCCCGATGAATCAGTACAGATCGAATCAACTCAGCTTCCGTACAACCGGCTTGTTCGCAAAGTTGTTGATAGATCTCTTTCTCTTCCTGAGAAACGCGAGCCTTTACGAATTCATTTCGTGCCATTTTTCTACTTTCTCCGGAGTGGCCTCCGGAAAAGTAAGCAAGAAACTGAGGATTGGCATCCGTCACCTCTTGCTATGGTTGCCTAATTTTTTAGAAAGAGTGAAACCAACACGCAAAAAGCGTGCTGCAGTTCACTCTTTCCCTTTTCTCCGTGACAGGAGAAAAGCAAGATTCGTAAATCATGATAACAGGGACTACGGGCCCGGTTATCATGATTTACGTACATCTTGCAATCTCCGGAACGGTGATTGGGCGAAACGCAGTGTAGACGTGGAATGAGAGGCCTCATTCCAAGCGAGAGGCCTCGCGGCGTTGTAACTGCGTGAAGACCGTGAGCGGAAGCGAATTTTTAACGCGAAGGATGCTGAGTGTTAGAAATCCGCTGTAGCGAGAGCGGAGCGGTAATGCGAATGCGAGGGGTGCCGAGTGTTTGCATTACCGCGAAGCGGGTTTGCGGCGCGGGCGCCGCAAACATTCGACTTGTCGAATCGTTTTTCGATACGCTTGCGAAAAAGTTGAGGCAGCTTTCGACAATTTCAATGGCGCGGAGAGTCATTAGCGTGACTCGCAGCGCTGTTAAAATTGTCGAAAGGTGACGCGGCTCGCATTACGAATCGAATGGCGAGTCGATTTTCATGCGGCGGTCAAGCCGCCTATGATCGCGACCTTCGGTCGCTATCGATTTTCAAAACTCGCGTTTTGTTTTGACGCAAGTTGAGATACGAAACGAAAAACCGAAACGCCCGCGCGAGCCGTTTCGACTTTTGCGCGGGCGTTTCGAATCAAACGAAGAACCAGGCGGCGAAATTTTGCGTTTCGCGGTTTAGATCTCAGAAAACAAATCTAAAAACTGCGGCGTCGATTTCACTTCGCCCGCAGCATCACGGCGCAAGAACATCCAAGGGAACAACTTGGACGCCGCGGTCGGTAACATAGGCTTGTGAGCCAAATCCAATAATCGCTACTTTAGAAACCGGCGGGGTGTTTCCAGCAGCAACCATACGTTCCTCGACAGCAACAAGATTGTCAGATGCCTCTTCTATTTGAGCAGAGCTGAGTTTAACTTCGACCGGGATCCAGGTCCCACCAGGAGCCGCAATGACTGCATCGACCTCTAGATCACGAGAATCGTGATAGTGATAGAGACTCATTCCGTTTGCTCGTGCATAAACCCACAAATCATGGAGTGCCAGCGATTCAAAAAGTAGTCCAAGCGTCTTGAAATCTAGCAGCAAGGTCTCCGGAGTCGCCCCGAGTGCAGCGGCCGCAAGTGACGGGTCAGCAAGATGATGCTTCTTTGATTCTCTTAAGTGCACAGGAGATCTCATTGCTGGATTCCATGCGGGAATATCGCGAACGAAGCTGACCCGAGCGAGAAGAGATATATACGATGCCGCCGTTTGTCTCGATACCTCTCCACCAAGATCAGCTACGAGCGTCTTGAGTGTCGCCAAAGTGGATTCATTGCGCGCAAGCGATTCGATAACAGCTTTGACCTTTTCGGGATCGCGTCGAGAGCCATCAACACGAGACAAATCTTCTTCGGCAACTATGCCGATATAACGTTTTGCCATCGCCGACGCAGCCAGCACATCGCGCCCGACCGCCGCGGGCCATCCGCCGCGAACAACGCACTCGGCAATCGAGGCAGAATCCAACGACCCGAAAGCGCCATTGAACTTTTCGCCAGAAATAATGCTCGACAGCTTAACCGCACCGCTAGATTTCCCAAGTTCGAAAAGCGTCATGGTATCCATGCGCAATTTAGCGAACCTTCCAGCACCACTGTGCATCGGCCGCTCATTGTCTCGCGGTGTCGCCGACCCCGTAAATATGAACTGGCCAGGCTCGCCGCCGCGGTTGTCGCACTCAAACCGTGCCGCGTCCCAAAGTTTCGGAACCTCCTGCCATTCGTCGATTAGCCTCGCCGGAAACGGCAAGCGCCGGGTCCGTCTCGGCACGCAAGCGATTCTCGAAGTTGCGCGACGGGTCCATGAGAAGGAGCCTGGACGCCGCACGGGTCCCGGCTGTGGTTGTCTTTCCACACCATTTCGGTCCTTCGATGAGAACGGCACCGAATATCCCTAGCATCTGGTCGAGCTCATTTTCGATAATTCGAGTGTAGTACTTTTTTGGCATGTTTTTCACCATTGATTACCAGCGCGTTTAACTAAATTTACCGTTTTCATTTAACCAGATTTTGCTTTTTTGATTAACCAGATTTACGCATTTCAGTTAACGAAACAGATTAAACATGCACGAAGTGAAAATCATCTACTCAACACCGCGCATGAGCTCCGAAATGGTGATTTGAAATCCGTCGGCAATCTTCTTGAGATTTGAGAGGCTGACATTACGCCGACCCACTTCAATGCTCGCGTAGTAGGAACGATCCATTTCAATCAAATTGGCGCACTGCTCCTGGCTGCACCCGAGTCCAGCGCGGAGCTCTTTGCATCTCATGCCGAATGATTTCTGAAGCGTCGTATCCATGACAAAAAGAGTCATGGATTGTTGTATAAAAGCCAACGGACTATATACAACAATCCCAGTTAAGGCGCATAATCATCTCTATTGGAAAGCGCTCTGATGCCCAGTCGGATAGGGCACGGAAAAGGAATGGAACAGCACAATGACCCAGGGAAAGCACTTCGCTGCCGGTGGCGATCACTTCGCCGCACTGCCAAGCAAAAAGATTCACGCCCCGAAGGGGATCGCGCGCCTGACCGTCACCGCGGCGACCATGGCCGCCATGACCGGATCGAGCCTCATCTCACCGTTCGCGGCATACGCCCAGACCGGTGACGGTGGCACGCAGCACCCCGCCGTGATGTCGCCGATTGCCGCCCATGCCGGCGCGGCATCCGGCACCGGCGCGAAGTCCGCCGCACAGACCATCGCGGACCTGCAGAAGGCGGTCGACGAGGCGAAGGCGAAGGAGGACGCCGCCAAGGCATCCTACGATGAGGCCGCCGGTCCCTACAACGAGGCGGCTTCCGCCCGCGACCAGGCCAAGGCATCCTACGATTCGGCAGTCAGCACCGGCGCGGCAGCCGACCGTGCGGCGATGGACGAGTACGCCCGTCAGGTCGCGGAGGGCAAGGACGCCGCCGATGCCGCCGGCAAGGACCTCGAGCAGGCGAAGGCGGGTCTCGCAGACGCCAAGGCAGATGCGTCCGAGAAGGACGAAGCGTACCAGTCCGCCCTCAAGGCGGCCCAGGATGCCAAGGACGCCCTAGATAAAGCCAAGGCGGATGCCGTAAGCGCCACCCCGGAGGCAATCAGTGCCGCCGAGCAGGCCGTGCGCGACGCCCAGGCTGCCGTGGACAGGGCACAGGCCAATCTCGCCAACGCCAACGCGACGCTTGCCGATGCCCAGTCCAAGCTGGTTGCGGCCCAGTCTGCAAAGGATTCCGCCGATTCCGTCCTCGCTGCAGCCAGGCAGAACAAGGACGCGGCGGATGCGAAGGCCGCAGCCGCCAGCGCCGCCTACGAGAAGGCGAAAGCCGACCTCGCCGCAGCGGAGGCAGGCGCCAGCGGTCCGGAGTACGATGCGGCAAAACAGAAGGTCGCGGACGCGGAGGCAGCCCTCGCTGCCGCACGAGCTGTGCAGTCCCAGTGCGAGTCCGAGCTCGAGCAGGCGCAGTCCGCTGCAGCAACGGCACAGACCGAGCTGAATGATGCCCAGGTGGCCCTCTCCGTAAAGCAGCAGGCCGCGGCCGATGCCGAATCCGGTGTGAACGCCGCCCAGTCCGCTCTCGATGCCGCGAACGCCGGCCTCGATGCGGCCAAGCAGGCGAATGCCGACGCCGTCGCCAAGCTGGATGCAGCGAAGCAGGCTGTCAAGGACGCCGAGTCCGCCAAGGCAGCCGCCGACGTAGAGCTCGCGAACGCCAAGGCCGCAAAGGATACCGCAGACGCCGCCGTGACCGCCGCGCAGCAGAAGGTCGACGAGGCACAGGCGAAACTCGATTCCGCCGACGCGCAGCTCAAGCAGGGAGCCATCGGCTTCTTCCGTGCTATGGGTGCCGATTCAGCCATTGAGATCATCCAGAACTGCACATACAAGGACTACACCGAGGTGGGGAACAACCTCGACGCGACCAGTCTCGACAACATGCTCGCGGCAATCCCGTACATGAAGTCCATCAACGAGTACCGCAAGTCCGTCGGTCTCTCTGAGCTCCAGGTTACGTACAAGCTCATTGCGGCGGCGATTGCCAACGCGAACTATTCCGATGTCAAGTTTGGGCATTCCATGCAGTTTGATACGAGCGAAAACCTCGCATGGAACTATGGAACCGATCCGAAGCCGCAGTGGGTGGACCAAGAAAAGGCTTTCTTCGATCAGGCAGTTCAGGAGCTCTATGGCGTCACCGGTCTAATCGGTAAGGATGCCGTAGACTTCTACAAGTCGCATAGTGGGATTGAATCCTATGTCAACCAGCATTTTAAGGTTGCCGGATATCCCGCAACTGTCGGTCACTACCTGCATGTCATCAGCCCTGAAATCGGCTATATGGGCATGGCGGTCTGCAGCAAGGGAACCATGAACGGCTGGAAGACCGACAGCTTCGATACCGCAAACCTGGGTTGGGCAGGCTCCGGTTGGAACATGAACCCCATGTCCGTCGACGAGTATGAGCAGAAGCTGACCTCCTATATCAACGGCCTCAAGAACGCCAAGAGCGCACTCGACGTAGCCAAGGCCGATCTCGCATCCAAGAAGCAGGCAGCCGCCGGCGCCGCCACAACCGTCCAGCAGAAGCAGGTCGCGGTGGATTCCGCACAGGCAGGTGTCGATGCCGCAAAGCAGGGTGTTGCCGATGCCCAGCGTGCCGTCGATGCCGCCAAGGCTGATGTCGCCGCCAAGCAGCAGGGCGTCACGGATGCCCAGACCGAGCTTAATGCGGCGAAATCGGACCTCGATGCCGCCAACGCGGCAGTCGATACGGCAAAGTCGACCGTCCAGCAGAAGCAGATCGCCTTTGATGCAGCCAATGCGGTCGTAACGGCCGCACAGACCAAGCTGGACGCCGCTAAGGCGGACACCAAGGCCAAGCAGCAGGACGTCATGGATGCGAACGCCGATCTCGCGAAGTTCTTCCAGGACATCGCCGACGCCAAGAAGGCGGTCGATACAGCAAAGAGCGTCCATGACGCGGCGGTAGCCGATCAGACCGAGAAGGCGGCGGTCCTCGCCGCCGCCAAGCAAAAGGCAGACGGCACCGCAAGCGCCCTCGCGGATGCCCAGCGTGCCGTCGAGGACGCAAAGGTCGACACCGGCGTTGCCGCCGACAAGCTTACCGGCTCCCAGACCGATCTTGAGGACGCACAGTCGAACCTCGACATCCTCACCGGTTTTGCTGCGAAGCTCGCAGAGGCACAGCAGCGCGAGCAGGATGCAGTAAAGGCCGTCAATGACACCAAGGCCGCCCTCGATGCCGCGAAGGCGGATACCATTGCCGCCGAGTCCCTGGTCTCCGCCGCCGAACAGGCGAAGGCACAGGCAGACGCCAAGCTGTCGAAGCTGAACTCCATCGATGCCGGTGCGGCGATCGCTTCCGGCCATGACGTGAACGCGGATGACGCCCTCAACGCGCTTTTCGCCGCCGCAGTCGAGGCACGTGCCAAGGTCGCGCCCGCCAAGGCCATCCTGGACGAGAAGCAGACCGCGGTGGACGAGCTCCAGTCCGGCTATGATGCGGCACTCGCCGCCTACGAGTTGGCGAAGTCCGACCGCATCGCAGCGGAGCAGAAACTTTCCGATGAGATCGCACGACAGGAGGCAGAGGAGGTCGCAAAGCAGCAGGCGGCATACACCCCGAAGCACCTCGCCGGCACGGATACCGCCCAGCCCGGCAGCCTCGCCCAGACCGGTGACCGCGCGGGACTCATCGGCGAGACGTTCGTCATCGGCGGTACCGTCCTCGTGGCAGCCGGCGTCTTCCTCGATCAAAAGAAGCGCCGCGAGCAGATGTAAAAGCGAACCGGGCGTTGGATATCGGCTAGTGTCCAACGCCCGGTTTCATGGACGGGGAGATCGGTGTGAGAACAAAGGCTATTATCGTTGCGCTTCTGGTGTGCCTTTCGGCACCTCAACTTGGATGTGCCAGCGTTGCAAAGCAAGGAAGCGGCTCTACGGAAAGGGCCGCCACAGCGGTAAAGAATAAAGACAAAAAGAAGCCGAGTGAAGAAAAGGCGGCGCAAGCCTCTGGAACCAAGACCGAGGAGAAGAAAGAGTCCGACGGCAAGGACCAGAAGTCCGATGACTCCAAGAAGGAGGATAACAAGTCTTCCGATTCCTCGAAGTCGGACAACAAGGGCGATTCCTCCCAGTCCAAGCAGAATTCCGGCAATTCGCAGGGCTCTGGTAGTAATAACTCTACTTCCAACAGCGGTAGCCAGAAGAAGTGGGTTGCCGAGCAGGGCCACTGGGAGACCGATTACAGCCAGGTCTGGGTGCCGAATGTGATATATACGCGTCATGAACGTTACATTTGTAGTGCATGCGGTGCATCTTTCGATTCTATAGCCGCTTGGTCGGCTCATAGTGACGCAATGTGGGAACAAGGTCAAGACCATGGAGCATATATCAATGATTCGTATACTACCTCTGAGGACCAGGGACATTATGAACAGCAGGCTACGGGACAACATTGGGTTGTCGACGTCGCCGGCCACTGGGAGTAATGTGCATCGTTCCTCTCCTCTTACATTCGGTAAATGTTTATTTATTTGTGGGCGGCCGGTTCGGCCGCCTTTTTAGACGCCCAGTCTGGGAGCAAGCGATAGGAAAGCAATCAAACGAGAGGCCGTTCCAAAAGAATCCGGCGATGCCGGATGCTTCGGGCAAAACCTTCCGCAAATCGGTAAGGTCTTCCATCAACTTGCTCCAGCCCTCGCCCGGAGTCCGCTGCGCGGGACTCATCGGCGAGACGTTCGCCATCGTCGGCACCGTCCTCGTGGCAGCCGGCGTCTTCCCCGATCAAAAGAAGCGCCGCGAGCAGATGTAGGACAAATCGCATAACGACTCGGAAAGGGGAATCCCGCAAAAGAGATTCCCCTTTTGCGTTTCGCCCGACACGGGTCGTTGAGGCAGCTTCAGCTTATGGACTGCGGATTAAACCGATCTACAGCTGTGACTATATGTCTGTGAGCACATGTTAGCCTGGTCTTATGGTCACATATTTTTAAGAGCGCCTATGTTTTACCGACCGTTTGTCAGTGCTTATTGAACAACCAGTCGAACCCGGGCTTACCGAGAGTCTGGCGCATCTGGCCGGTCTGAAACTCGGTATGGGTCCCGTCGGGGCCAATGACCGTGTTCATACCACCGGCTCACGGAACGACCGTCTTGGTCTCACCGGTCGTGAGGTCGATTCTCATGTTGCCGACCTGGTTCTCGACGTGCATCTGTCCGTCGCTGCCAAGTACGTTCTGGAGCATGTCCGCCTCCTTGAAATCGTCTTCTTGCCGACAGTATGCCCGAAACGAAAAGGGACGCAGCATGAGTTGAATCTATAATTCTTCTATAAGGTTTCTAGGTATTTTCTAGAATAATTATAGAAATAAATTGTTGGCCTCCAGGTGTTGAGGCGTTTGGATTTGGCTATCTTCCTGCGGTAATACCGGTTAATAGACGAATTTTCAGGGTCTTTAGGTTAATAGTCGCTAATAGTCAGGTGCATGGGCACTATTAGGAACTATTAGGTTGAAGGCGAGCGATACACTTTGGATGGCGGCGCGGTGGGCGCCTGGTCATTTCCTTCCACCTTAATCTGCTTGTCTGCCGCGCCGTCGCTTCTCAAATAGCTAGGCCAAATCGAAGAACGCGCGGGGCGCCGGTGATCAACCCGAGAATGCCGATGGCACGGATAAGGCGGGGATGACGGCCGAAGTCGTTCGGCCATACGGTAAGGACCGTTGCAAAACCGAGGTGGCCCAGAAGTTCAAACACTTGCCAAAAGCCAGTCATCACAACCCCCTCCCTCTCCCAACTGAGTCTTCATTTATCGTATCAAGGCGCAAACCAGAAAGGTACGCGTGATCGTGATTGTATCTAGAAATCTTCTAGTAAGTTTCTATATAACTTCAAGAGTGTTTCTAGATTTGCAGGGATTCATGGGTTATGGAGCGTTGCGGTGCGGTAAAATGAATCTAGAAGGTTTCTAGAAATGTTCTAGAAGAATTATGGAGAGGACCGGTGCAAAAATGATCGTTTCGCTGATCAATCTGAAGGGCGGTGTGGGCAAGACGACGAGCTGCATCGCGCTCGCGACGGCCGCCGCTCGCGACGGCAAGGAAGTCGTCGTACTCGACGCGGACCCGCAAGGATCGGCCACCTTCTGGGCCGATAACGCCGAGGACAACGGCGAGGAACTTCCCTTCGCCGTCGACGCCGCGAACCCCGCAACCGTCAAACGGGCGGCGAAGAAGTTCAAAGGCGATCCGGGCCGCTGGGCCTTCATCGATTGCCCACCCAATGGGGCCATCTTGGACGCGGCGCAGGACGCGTCGGACTTCGTCATCGTGCCGACCGGCACCGGCAACGCAGACCTCGTGAAAACGGCCGAGACCGTGAAAACGATGGAAGCGAACGGGAGGCCGTACGCCGTGCTTCTTACCCGCGTGCTGACGAACACCAACGGTTTCAAGGCTGCGCAGGAAAACCTTGCCGCCGGCGGTATTTCCTACTTCGACACGGCGATCCGCCAGAAGGAGGACCTGAAGGGCTACTTCGGGCTGCCGTTCGGATCGGCACTCTACGGATACGATGACGTCTACAGCGAGCTCAGGGAGGCCCTGAATGGCCGTTAAAAATAACTTCAATGCATTTGCCAACAACAACACCAAGCCGGCCAAAAAGCGCCTCATGGACAACCAGGACACCGCACACAAGGGTGATGCCGGGACCGACGAGCGCAAGATGATTACGTTTTACGTGTCGGCAAAGAAGCACGCAGCCCTGAAGGCCTACTGCAAGCAGGAGGGCAGGACGATGACAGCTGTGATGCAGAACGCTGTCGATGAGCTGCTTAAAGAGGCGGAAAACGAAGACCGATAGGTTAGTTTCGGAATCGATGAGAAAAGGAGCCGATATGACTCAAAGCGAGAAACGCAGGAAGCTCAGCGGCGACATCACCACGGAGCTCTGTGGGCTCAGCGGGCTTTCGCAGGTGATGAACACATCCGAAAACGAAGCCCTGTTCGCGCTGGCCGACCTTCTCGGCCCAGCCGTAAACCGATTGCTCGGCCTGCTCGAAGAGAGCGACAATATTGATTCGTTCGCCATCCCAGAGGATGCCATCGAAGACTCGACGAAAACGGCCGAGGAGACGCGCGCCGAAATTTACGACAAGTTCGCCATCGAGCTTCATGGCCTAAAGGGCCTCGCAATGGCAATGGAGGAATCAGGGAGTGAAATCACGCTCGCTCTTTCAGACCTTCTAGGCCCAGCCGTAAACCGATTGCTCAATCTGATTGAAGAATTGGAACAAGCATCCTGATATCGCATTTCGCGAACATATCTTAATCAAACGTCAGTCAAGAAGAGCACCGGAAGGTGCTTTTTCTTTCTTGTAGGCTCTCAGATCCGATTTAAGGCATCGAAATAATGTAGTCTGAGGAATACGGTCGAATTGGTTCCAAAGTGTCAGATATTCGATTCTGCGGCCGTTTCCGTGGTCTAGACGTGAGGTCGACTGAATGTCGGAATGGATAGCAGCTGAAAAAGATGCCCTATCTGTAGCCACCTCACGATTGCAAAAAGACGTTCGTCTTTCAGTGAGTTTCAAGCAAGGGTTCTAGGCCACTTGTGGCCCTCTCTTAATTCTCAATTCTCTTTTCTCTACATATATAGGGACATGTACTCATGCAACGTTAACCCCTATTTATCACGTACTGATGCAACATAAATGTGTACTCATGCAACGCTACGTGCGTACTCATGCAACGTTATGTACTGATGCAACGTTGCATGAGTACGCGTTAAGGGGTTATAACAACGCATTCAACCGTGAAGAAATATATTTGAACATCGTGATATATACGGATATACTATCTGCAATGTAAATTCGGCCAGAAAGGTATTTGAGATGGAATCCAAGAAGGACGCAACTCCGTCCAAGAAGCGCGTGTTGCTCACCCTTCCCGTTGAGCTCGTGGATTATCTTACCGAGGTTACCGAGCAGACCGGAATGAACAAGTCCGGGTATATCGGCGTGCTTTTGCGCAACCAGATGCTTCATGAGCGCGAGGATCGGGCTGGCGATGAGGAAAAATAGGCAGAAAAAAAGACTCGCAGCCGCCAAGCAAATGAGTCTTTCTTTCCGACGTGATATCGATTTGTCAAGGACATCATACCATAGTACCTTCGGTTCTACCGCTGGTTTTTGTGGATGTACCTTGGCAGATGATGCTGTCGGCTAGAGGTCGTGATAATCATGACCAGCTTGGCCAACGCTCTGGCTGCCGCCGTCGGCAGTCAATCTGAAAAATCGAATGATGCCCCTGCGCCGTTCGTGTTCCAAACCGAGCTTTCGGTTGGTGGAGGCAATCTGGGTACTTCCGCTGCAGCGCCTGTGCTGCAGCGCCCCGTCGCAACCCGTGAGCTCAAGGACTATCCATGGCTTCTCGTGCGCCTCGGTCTCGTTTCGGTGGTTGGCAAGACGATGCCGAATGGGCGCAAATGCTCGATCGGAACCGTTATCCTGCTCTCGCATATCGGATCTGGTCTTTCCGAGCTTCGTGAGTCAACGGCCGTCGAACTTGATATCGATCGGTGCCGAGTGAGTACAACCATCAACGAGATGGTTGGTTGGGGATGGGTCGTGCGCTCGGAAAGCGGGGCTCTTTCGGTTGACTTTGATGAAATCGGTAACTTTGTCGGCATGTCCAAAAGCGAATTGATTAGCGGTCAGTTCCTTCACGTGCCGCGATTCATGCTTGCAAGTGATGCGTTCCACGATGCAGCCTGTGTCGTGTTCGGCGACCTCGTGTCCCAAAGTCTGCTGGACCACCCCCGCGGCGCGATGAAGAACCCGGAGCTGGCAGAGCTCCTGGGTATTTCCGTCTCCGCGCTCCAAAAGGCTAGGAAGCATCTTGCCGAGCAAGGTTTCATTGAGCTCAAGAAGCAGGGAAAGCAGGTCGTGCCGGAAATCGCGTCGGGGGCTGCTGTTGCTGCGGTCCGTCTCGAAGATGACCGCACACGAGCACTGGAAGCGATTCTCAAGAAGGCGAGAAAGAGAAACAAGTAAATGCGCACTGATGCAACGTTGCATCAGTGCGCATTAAGGGATAAATCTAGATATTTTCTAGAAAATATCTAGAAAATAGCAAATTATTCAACTGCGTATTCATGCAACGTTGCATTGGTACGCAGTAGGAAGGCCAAATATGCCGTTACCAACGAAACTCCCGTCCAACATCGAAGCAGAAAAGAAAGTGCTGGCCGCCGCCATGACGAACCGCGTTTCACGCGTGGAAATCGTGGCAAGTTGCACGGAGTCAGATTTTTTCTCTCCGTCGAACAGGACGATCTTCAAGGCGATTTGCGATCTTGATGCGAAGGGTATCGGGGCCGACTGCGTCTCCGTCATCGATGGGCTTCGGAGCAGCGGAAAGCTCGCTGCCGTCGGTGGCGAGGCATACGTCATCGAACTCATCTCGGACGACTTTGCTCAGGCGTCGTATGAGCACTACGTTGACATCCTGCGACGTGACACCGCTCGCCGTAATGTCATCGCCGCGACCGCTGAAGTAACGTCGCTAACCAATAACCCGCCGATAGACACCGCGGAATACATCTCCGCAGTCCAGGACACCTTTCTCGCCGCGACCGAGCAATCCGTCCCAAGCGATTACAAGAGCATGGAAAGCGCTTTACGCCTCGTCCTCGATTCCGCCGAGGCGACCAGGACGGGCGGAGCGACAGACCATGTCAAAACTGGATTCTCCAAGCTCGATGAGCTTATCGGTTCGTTCGAGCCTGGACAGCTCATCGTCCTCGGCGCTCGGCCAGCGGTCGGTAAGAGTGCTTTCGCAATCAATCTGGCAACATCGATCGCAAGCGTTGGTACGAAGGTATGCCTCTTCTCGCTGGAGATGACTGCTACCGAAATAGGACAGCGCATACTCGCGAGCGCGTCGGCCGGCGCTTCAAGCGGCTTGACCATCGGAGCCATCAGGGATGGGCTTATCAAGGAGGGCGACCGCGCCCTTGCTGAGAACATCGTGGCATCCGTGAGTGCTCTGCCAATCGACATCGACGACACGCCCGGAACGACCGTCGCGTCCATTCGCGCCAAGGCGAGGCGCATGCTTCGCGGGCAAGGAAAGGGAATCATCATCGTCGACTACCTGCAGCTGGTTGATGATCCCAAGGGAAGCAAGTTCGAGAGCAGGAACGTTCAGATCGGCAAGATCTCCCGTTCGCTCAAGATCCTCGCAAAGGAGCTTAACGTTCCCGTCATTGCGTTATCCCAGCTTTCTCGGCAGGTTGAGAATCGCGTCGGAAAAGTGCCCCAGTTGTCTGATCTTCGCGACTCCGGCTCGATCGAACAGGACGCCGATATTGTTATGTTCTTGGACCGTTCAGCCGACGATCGAGAGGCGAACATGGATGGACGTCCGGCCAAGGGCATCGCGAATGTCATCGTTGCTAAAAACCGAATGGGGGCGACCGGGACTGTTGAGTTCGTCTTCAAGCCGGAGTACTGCCGGTTCTACGTTGCCGCAAGAAACGTAGCGCGATAATGCGGTGTATTGTGTACTCATGCAACGTTGCATGAGTACGCTTTTGCCCAATTTCTAGAAGATCTATCGCAATAGATGGATTGAAAAAGGGGGATCCATATGTATGGACCGGTGAGCAAGGACGGGCCGTCGATGGAGTTTGGCGAGGTCGGCGAGGAGATCAAAGATGAGGCACGGCGCCGGGTGGTGGAAGAAATCGTCGCAAAGCTCAAGGTCGATGCCGACGATGTCACCGAGATCGCTGGAACCCCGGTCGAGGAGATTGATCCTTTCTGGAGCAAAGAGAACCAGAAACACCTAGAGGTAGCTGCAGAAAGGCTTGATTCAGGTAAGGGAGAGATGCACGAGCTCATCCCTTTAAATGACTGAAGCCGCCCCTACTAGGGCGGCTTCAGCTGCTGGGAGAAAACCCCAAACTGTTTCCATCCGCGCAGGGCGCCGGCTCTGCCAAGCCTATAAGCGCTCCCGTGCGCTATATGCATCCTACATTCTTATAGGCTTTCTTTTAGTACAAGCTTCATAGTTCAACCTGCAATTGTCCCAATGAATTACCTGCAATTGTCCCAACGCAGCAGATAAACAGTATAATTTCTCTGTTTAAGAAGTGGGGTGCACTAGTGAATAGATATATAGACCGATGCGTCGATCGGCTGATCGAACGAGACCTCGTCATTTTCGGCGCGGTACTTGTTCAGGGACCGAAATGGTGCGGGAAGACGACGACGGCGCACCGCTTTGCGGAGTCATCGCTTTCTCTCTCCGATCCCGCTGGCGGCTTCGCGGCGCTTCAACTCGCTCGCCTCGACCCGGCTCAGGCGATAACCGGTGCGGCGCCGCGACTCATCGACGAGTGGCAGGAGGAGCCGAAGCTATGGGACGCAGTGCGTTTCGAGTGCGATGCGAGGGGAGGGGAACCAGGGCAGTTTATCCTTACCGGCTCGGCGACGCCGAACGATGCGGACCGACCGATGCACAGCGGCGTCGGGCGCATCTCCCGCCTGCGGATGGACACCATGACGCTTTCCGAACTTGGCGTCTCGTCTGGTGCGGTTTCGATCGGTGCGCTGTTTGCAGGCGATCCCGTTAAAACATCGCTCGGGTCCATCGATGGCATCAGCGGTGTTGCCGATATTCTCTGCCGCGGCGGTTGGCCTCAGGCGGTCGGTAGGACGACCGCCGAAGCGATGCGGATATCGGCTGCCTATATCGATGGCGTGTGCGAATCCGATGTCTCAAGAATCGACGGAGTGAGACGCGACCCGGAAAAGGTCAGGTCCCTGCTCTGCTCGCTCGCTCGCAACGAGTCGACACTTTCCGGCACGAAAGCCATTGAAAGGGATCTGGACGGCGACATATCGAAGAACACAATTGCGAGTTACATGGACGCGCTGCGACGGATCAACATCGTCGACGACATCCCGGCGTGGCACCCGGCGCTCAGATCCCCGGTGAGGTTGCGCCAGGGCGCTAAGCGACATCTCGCGGACCCCTCGCTCGCCGTGGCGCTGCTCGGCGCGAATCCCAAGTCGTTGACGGCCGACCCGAAGACCCTCGGCCTGCTCTTCGAGTCCATCGTCCTGCACGATCTCAAGGTCTATGCGGCGGTCAACGACGCCTCCGTCTCGCATTACCACGACGCCGACGATCTGGAAGTCGATGCCATCGTCCACAGGCGCGACGGGTCATGGATCGCGGTCGAGGTCAAGCTGGGAAGCCCGCAGGTGCCGGAGGCATCCGAGAACCTGCTTCGCCTAGAGCGGAAGCTGGTCGAGCGCGGGGAAAGACCGCCTGCGGCTAAGCTCATCGTCATCGGGTTCGGGATGCCTACCCACACGACGCCGGACGGCATCACCATCGCACCCATCGATACGATCGGCATCTAGCGCGCAGCGTATCGGC
>OGON01000638.1_pt1 | contig 27552 bp, 13 predicted proteins | sample 1552671 | NCBI WGS metagenome assembly OGON01 (sample SAMEA2580136, study PRJEB22360) | human gut metagenome | biome: human gut; feature: human-associated habitat; material: faeces | place: Denmark | collected 2008/2010 | reverse complement strand
AATAATTTGTGTATGAATTAGTTGGCTGATTTTATAATATTTAATGAATGTCCCTAAAAAAAAATCGGCAGTTGGAAGTAGCAACTGCCGATTTTATTTTACTTTTCTGTCGTAGAAAAAACTATTTATATATAGTCCTCTCCCAATTTGATTTGAGCATCATTCACATACTTACGTATGGAATGCTCTTCATCTTTTTTACAAATCAGCAGGACATTGTCGGATTCGGCAATGAGGTATCCTTCCAACCCGTCAATGACAGCAAGTTTGTTTTGCGGAAGTACGACAATATTGTTTTTACTATTGTATAATAAAGACCTGCATTTCAGAGTGACATTCTCCGATTCGTCTTTTTGAGAAAGATCGTACAGGGAACCCCATGTCCCTAAATCAGACCATCCGAAGTCGCCCAATGACACATATACGTTATCTGCTTTTTCCATAATGCCGAAGTCGATAGATACGTTAGGGCATGCAGGAAAGTTCTCATCTATGAATTTTTTTTCTTCCGGCGTTCCGTATACATCTTTTCCGGCTGCCAATTTAGTGGCCAATTCCGGTAAAAGCAATTCACCGGCTTTGATGATACTGTTTACATTCCACATGAAGAGGCCGGCATTCCAATAAAACTCTCCGCTTTCTACAAAGACTTTGGCTAATTCCAATTCGGGTTTCTCTGTAAAGGTTTTTACTTTATAGAAGCTGCTGTCTATATGTTCGGCTACCTGTATATAACCATATCCTGTTTCCGGGCGGTTAGGCTTAATGCCAAGAGTTAGAAGCTTATCAGATTTTGCAACGAATGCCAGCCCTTTCTCTATGGCTGAAAGAAATTCGCTTTCTTTTAGAATAAGATGATCCGAAGGAGCTACTACGATATTTGCATTGGGGTTTAATGCGCGGATATGGTAAGCAGCCCATGCAATGCACGGGGCAGTGTTTCTGCGTGTAGGTTCTAATAAAATCTGTTCGGAGTTTAATTCGGGAAGCTGTTCTTTTACCAAGTCGGCATATAGGTCATTAGTTACAACCAGTATGTTTTCTGTAGGGATTACTTGCTTGAACCGATCGAATGTTTGTTGCAATAATGAACGCCCTGTGCCGAAAAAATCCAGAAATTGTTTCGGAAGAGTTTTGCGGCTGAAAGGCCAGAAACGGCTACCGATACCGCCACCCATGATTACACAGAAATTATCCTTATTGGTTATCATATTAAATGTTTTAAAAGTTTCTGCTAAAGTACTGTATATTTTATAAACGCGGAATGCTTGGAGAATATTTTCTCGTTTTTTTCGCCTTTTTTTAAAGAAAGTATTGTAGTTTTCAAAAAAAGCTGTATCTTTGCACCGCATTTGAGAAATCAACATGCCCAGATGGCGGAATCGGTAGACGCGCTGGTCTCAAACACCAGTGGATTCACTTCCATCCCGGTTCGACCCCGGGTCTGGGTACGAAATAAAGAAGCGGGGAAAGTTTTAATGCTTTTCCCGCTTTCTTTTTATACTTATCTTTTATGCCCTTTGCTCATGGGAACAGATATCTGGCAAGAGATAGAAGTACTGAATCAAGAATTTGTGAGGCTTGGTATCAGTCAGTCGGTAGACTATGAAAAGTACTACCTCTATTCGCTTATTACCCATTCTACTGCTATTGAGGGCTCTACACTTACCGAATTGGATACCCAGTTGCTTTTTGATGAGGGGGTAACAGCCAAAGGAAAGCCGTTGGTCTATCATCTGATGAATGAGGATTTGAAGAAGGCATACGAACTCGCCAAAGAAGAAAGTGCACAAAATGCGGAAATTACGCCTGTTTTCTTACAAAAATTGAATGCTGCTCTAATGCGTACTACTGGGAGTGTATATAATGTAATGGGCGGTTCTTTTGATTCTTCTAAAGGTGAATTTCGTTTGTGCGGCGTTACTGCTGGGGTGGGCGGGTGTTCTTATATGAGCTATCCTAAAGTTCCCGCTAAAGTAGAAGAACTTTGTTCTATATTGAGAGAAAAGCAAAAGAATATGGAAACATTTCGGGAACGATATGAATTGAGTTTCAATGCTCATCTCAATTTGGTAACCGTTCATCCGTGGGTAGATGGCAATGGGAGAACGGCTCGTTTGTTGATGAACTATATCCAGTTCTGCCATCATCTTTTTCCGACGAAAATCTTTAAAGAAGATAGGGGCGACTATATTCTTTCTTTGCGGCAGTCGCAAGAAGATGAGAACAGTCAGCCTTTCTTGGACTTTATGGCAGCGCAGCTGAAAAAATCATTTGCGTCAGAGATTGAGAAATACAATACTGGACGTAAAAAAGGTTTTAATCTCATGTTTTGAAAAGCGACGATTCCTTCCTGATAGGCTCATATAGGCATTAGCTGATTGTGCTGTATCATCCTTTTGTATTGGGTTATTCTCAAAATATTCTCTTCTTGGCATTAAATACAAAATAATGGGTGTAAAATGCAAATTTATTTCGTAGATACTGTTTTCGCATTTATTTTTTTCTAAATTTGCAGTAGCTGGAATCTTATCTAACTATTTAATTATTAAATGTTTGCCAATTATGACAAAACATGTTCCTCTTTTTTTACCTCTCGGAAGTATTCGGTTACTGACGATATTCTTCTCTTTTTGTATAATCTTTGTTCATCCGGCATTGGCTGACAAAATGGCTGAAAGCCCCGAACTTTTCGATACTGCTTTCACCTTGCAGGAAAGGCTTGATATTCCCGACGGGTTTGTTCAAAGAGAGATGGTCTATATTTCCATTCTTTTAGGTACATTGGTGCTGTGCCTCTTCTTTTTCTTCATGCAGAGGCAGATGAAGAAATTGAGGGAAAGGGACCGGGAGAGGTATCTGCAACTGTTGGAAGGCATTCTTGATAATCTTCCCATTGCGGCAAAAGTGAAGGATGTGAATGATGGGATGCGCTATACTTTTTGGAATAAAAAGGCAGAGGAACTCTTTGAATGTTCGGCCAGAGAGGCTATAGGCAAGACGGATTTTGAAACAATGCCAGAGGCTGCGGCTTTAATTAGGAAGGAGGATGAAGAGTTGGTCAAGACGGGGATTCCACAAGAAGGTATACGACGTTTTTTTACCAAGAAGAACGAGGAGCGGTTTACCTTCCAGAACAATAATTTTATAAAGCTTTCTGATGGTCGCAAGTGGATTGTTTATACTGCTTGGGACATTACTGATTTGAAAATCATGGAGCGCAAGCTACGTCTGGCCAAAGAGGAGGCTGAGGAGTCCAACCGGATAAAATCGGCTTTCCTGGCCAATATGAGTCATGAGATACGTACTCCGCTCAATGCAATAGTTGGTTTTTCGAGTATTTTGGCCACGGAAGTGTCTGAGGAAGAACGGGTGGAGTATCTCGATATTATAGAGCGGAATAATGAACTGCTGTTGCAGCTCATCAATGACATTCTGGATTTGTCGAAGATAGAAGCCGGTACATTGGAGTATGTCTATGCTAACGTGGATATCAATAAAATGGTGTCCGAGATAGAGCAGGCTACAAGTATCAGGCTGACCAATAAAGACGTGCGTCTGGTCACAGTTACGCCATTGCCCGGTTTGCTGCTGTATACCGATCAGCGCAGAATTACTCAGGTATTCAATAATTTCATCAGTAATGCGCTGAAGTTTACTGCTGCCGGTAGCATTACCATTGGTTACGGAATGCCCGAAAATAGCTATATCCGTTTTTATGTCACCGATACCGGGACGGGGATATCATCTGAGAATGCGCAGGGGATTTTTAGCCGCTTTGTGAAGCTGGATTCCTTTAAGCAAGGTACCGGACTGGGACTGGCCATTTCGCAAAACATTGTGAAGGAACTGAAAGGAGAGATAGGGGTGGAGTCACAGTTGGGCAAGGGCTCCACTTTCTGGTTCACGTTACCTTTTTATAAGATGGACGCGCACCGTTCTATCTTTCCTTGATGCTGCAAGCTCAATCCAATGAAGGGACATCGATTGTCTGGCTTTCCTCGTTCCAGTTGTCAAGGGTGAATTCTCCGGATGATTCTTCGGAAAAGATGTCTCCCAGAGTGAGGGTCAGGGTCAGTTTGGAGTTTGCTTCCAAAGGTCCGTTCAATGTTTGTTTGAAACTTTTCACGTTTCCATTTTTCAGTATGATGCTCATCTGGAATTCCGGTTTCCCGAAAGAAGGGAAGAGCATGACGGTGGCGTTGCTCATTTGTGTACCGTCGACGGAACGGACCAGAGGGAAGGCTACTGTGCGTGGGCTTCCTTGAGGAGCGGCGGTGTAGAAATTCAGTTCTCCAGCAATATTGGTGATGCGCACCACCATGCTGTCGATGCTCGAACTGAGGATGCCGTTGTTCTTGTCCTTGATGATTACTTTCAGCCCGGTCACTACCCGTTTGAGAGATGCTTTCAGGTCCTCACTTCCAATGTTGGCAGGCTGGACGGCGTGTACCAGGTCGAATACCGGATAATAGGTTGTGTCCGCTTCCATTTTGAATAGGGAGAAGTGTTGCCGGGACATGTCTTCGCCTAAGATGTAGACCGGGTCCCTCATGAGAGGATGTGCATAAATCGGCTCCTCGTATTTAGGGGTTCCCCAATAAATCATGTTATAGAGACCTGCGGGTAAGGATAACTCTCGATTGACGCCATCGTTATAGAAAGCTCCGTCTTTAACTTGGTAGTAACCGTAAAAAGGTGTCAGCTTCCGGTTTATGTAGTTTCCATAATAAATAGAGGTGCCCGCCTTGCAGGGCATGATGGTCAGTATGCCGGTCAGCGGGCTTTGTCCGCTTTCTGTGGACACGTCCATCAAAAGTCGTGGTGATACCAACTCACTGCTTTTTTCTATCTGGGGCGGATTGTCATCGGCGCAGCTTGCCACGATTGCGGCAAGTACTGCAAATACTACTAATTTTTTCATTATCTGTTAAGCTTTAGGTTGTTCTTCCTTGAGAACGTTTTTAGAAAGAAATGGTTCTTTGTACTCCGGAGAAAGTATATTGGGGATGGAAAAGTGAGGTGAAACCAATTCCGGTATTGAGGGGAATGGGAAGAATAGCCCCTCTTCAAAAGGCTTAGAGAAGGGACGGAAAACAAATTATACCTTTTTTAGTAACATTTTAGAAGCCTTGATTAACGAAATCATATACTCTTCGTAACAATTTCTCGACATTCTTTTCTTGTTCCTCCATACATTTGCATCCGAGTTCTTTGGTATTAATTGAAGAACACAATGAATCTTTGATATTAACCATTAAATAATGTACAATGAGAAAAACATTCTTGGAAAAGTGCATAAATCTGCGTTTATGCCGTGTTGCATTGGTACTTTTGTTTCTTGTACCTGCAATCAGTAGCCTGCAGGCTAATCCTTCTCAAAACAAGACCATTTCGGGTGTTGTGACATCGGCTACGGATAGTGAGCCGTTGATAGGTGTCAGCGTGCAGGTGAGAGAAACCGCTACGGGTGGAATTACCGACATTGATGGCCGGTATTCGGTAAGTGCCCAACAAGGACAGACACTGGTGTTTTCTTACATCGGTTATCAATCACAGGAAATCAAGGTAGGTACTTCTTCCGTCATCAATGTGGTGCTGAAGGAGGACACGGAAATGTTGGATGAAGTGGTTGTAGTGGGCTATGGTGTCCAGAAGAAGAAATTGGTGACGGGTGCCACTGTTCAGGTGAAGGGTGACGAAATAGCCAAGATGAATACAACCAATCCCTTGCAGGCTATGCAGGGACAGACACCGGGTGTAAGTATTGCTTCGACTTCCGGTCAACCGGGTGCTGACATGAAAGTGAGTATCCGTGGTCTTGGTACCGTGGGAAATAGTGCTCCTCTTTATCTGATTGATGGTGTGGGTGGTGATATTTCTACTTTGAATCCTGCCGATATTGAAAGTATAGATGTACTGAAAGATGCGGCTAGTGCGGCTATCTACGGTTCGGCCGGTGCTAATGGTGTAGTGCTTATTACTACCAAGCAAGGGCGCGAAGGTAAAGCGCAGATTAGTTTCGATGCTTATTATGGAATACAGAATGTAGCTCGTAAGGCCAATATGCTGAATGCAAAAGAGTATATGGCCATTATGGATGAGCAGGCTTTGAATAGCGGACTTTCGGCTTACGATTGGAGCCAATACCAGTCTATTTACGATGCCAATGGCAATGTGTATGATACGGATTGGGTAGATACTATGTTCAAAGATAATGCCACAACGGAGAGCTATACGCTGGGTGTCACTGGTGGAAGCGCAACTTCCACTTATGCCCTTTCGTTAGGATATATGAGTCAGGAAGGTATTGTCGGCGGTTCGGATGTGTCTAACTATTCGCGTTACAATTTCCGTGTGAACAGCGAGCACAAACTTTTCAAGGATATTTTGAAAGTGGGCGAGCAGGTGAGTTTTGTATATAAGATGAATAACGGTATCAGTGTAGGCAACCAATATAATAATACCTTACGCGGTGCATTCGGAACATCGCCTATCGCTCCTGTCTATAGCGATAATAATCTTTATGATTCGCCTTACAATGACACCAGTACCAGTGACTGGAATAAAGGTGATGGAAACCCTTATGGTTTAATGATGACCGACAGCAACAATGAGAACAAAACGGCTACTTTTTCCGGTAATGTTTATGCTGAATTGCAGCCTGTCAAGAATTTGAAGATAAAGTCTGTATTCGGTGTGGTTTATGGTTCCAGCGAATACCGTAGTTTCAAGCCTCTCTACAAGTTCAGCCAATATATATATAATGAAGAACGTACTACCGTATCTCAAAATGCCAATCACTCTTTGGGTATGACATGGACCAATACGGCTTCTTATGACTGGACTATGGGAGAACATTCGTTCAACGCCTTGCTGGGTATGGAAGCCTATCGTTACGAGGGCACTTATATCGAAGCTAAAAATGGTATGTTGAAAGAAGGTTTTGATGATTGGGAGCATGCTTTTGTGGGCAACGGAACGGCCTCCGATTCGACCAACGGCTTGGGTGTCAGTGGCAATCCGCATACCGAGAGCCGCAAGGTGTCCTATTTCGGCCGATTGGGTTGGAACTGGAAAGAAACTTATATGGTCAATGCTACTTTGCGTGCAGACGGTTCGAGCAACTTTGCCAAAGGCAACCGTTTTGGTTACTTCCCTTCGGTATCGGCAGGATGGACCATTACTAACGAAAAATTCATGGAAAGTACGCAAAACTGGCTCGACTTCCTGAAAATACGTGCCAGCTGGGGACAAGTGGGTAATGCCAACATTGACGCATTCCAATATCTGGCTCCTATCAAGAGTACCAATACACACTATCTTTTCGGCAGCGGTTACGGCGACTCGGATGCTGCGGCACAGCTCGGAACCAACTGGGGAGCTTACCCTAGTCGTCTGGCTAATGCTGACATCAAGTGGGAGACTTCACAGCAGACCAATATCGGTCTTGATGCCCGATTCCTCAACAGTCGCCTGGGTGTTAATTTCGATTTCTACATTAAAGATACTAAAGACTGGCTCGTGGTGGCTCCTATTCTTGCTACTGCCGGAGCAGGTGCTCCTTATATTAATGGCGGTGGAGTGAAAAACACCGGTGTGGAACTCAATCTTACTTGGAATGACCAAATAGGCAAAGACTTTAGTTACAATATCGGTATCAACGGTGCCTACAATAAGAATAAGGTCGGAGAGATTCCTAACGACGATGGTATCATTCATGGCTCTACCAACCAGTTGTATGACAATACTCCTGAATTCTATCGTGCCGAGAATGGTAAGCCTATCGGTTATTTCTATGGTTTCAAGACAGCAGGCATATTCCAAAACAATCAAGAAATAGAGGATTGGATTAAGGCTGGTAACGGTGTGCTGCAAGCTGACGTACAACCAGGTGACGTGAAGTTTGTGGACATCAACCATGACGGACGGGTGAACGAGCTTGACAAGACCGATCTTGGTAACGGTATTCCTGATTTCACTATGGGCTTCAATCTCGGTTTCAACTGGAAAGGACTTGATTTCTCTGTAGTGGCCAACGGTGCTTTCGGACAGCAGATTGTCCAGAGCTATCGTAACCATACCTCCAAGCAAGCCAATTATACTACTGCAATTTTAGGACGTTGGACAGGAGAGGGAACCAGCAATCGCATACCTCGTGTCACAGACCAGAATCTCAACTGGCAGTTCTCAGACCTCTATGTGCAGGATGGTGATTACCTGCGAATCAGTAACATTACTTTGGGCTACGACTTTGCCAAGCTACTGAGATGTAAGGTCATCAGTCAGTGTCGTATCTATGCTCAGGTACAGAATGCGTTCACATTTACCAAATATGACGGCATGGATCCGGAAATAGGTTATGGTCCCGAAGGAGATAACGGACAAGGTTGGGTGTCGGGCGTTGATTTAGGTTATTACCCCCGTCCCCGTACCGTATTGTTTGGTGTTAACTTGAAATTTTAAAATATAGACTGATATGAAGAAAAACAAAAATATATTTATGGCAAGTGTCCTGCTCCTGAGTTTGGGACTGGCTTCGTGTACCGACAGTTTTCTCGATGTTACGTCGAAGACTGAATCTTCAACCGGTACATTCTATAAGACTGAAAAAGATGCTTATCGTGCTCTGATAGGTTGTTATGATGGTTGGCGCCAGACTTCATCAGCCATGATGGTAGGGTTTTATATGGCTTCCGAGGTGATGAGTGCCGAGTGTTTTGGCGCTACCGGAAATGCCGATGGACGTGGCTATCAGGCCATTGACCGTTTTGACATCTCCCAATCGCCGGCTGACCTCAACCTATACGAAGGTGACTGGAAAAATTATTATGCGGGCGTCTATCGTTGCAACGAGCTGATAGCTCATGAAGAGCAGATTGTATGGAATGAATCGGATAGCAAACGTGGTATCTATATGGGCGAATGTCGTACGTTGCGTGCATTGCTTTATCTGGATATGGTTCGTTTATGGGGGAATATCCCACTCTTTCTGGAACCGGTAAACGAAAATCGCGCTCCTTCACCTGCCAAAGAGGTGTTCAGTGCCATATTTACTGACTTAAAATATGCTATCGAGAATATTCCCGGTGACGCTTATCCCAAGGCCGACTATACCAAGAACGACGGACATATTACAAAATATGCCGCCGAGGCTTTGCTGGCACGTGCCTATCTTTTCTATACCGGATATTACGGTGAAGAACCTGTAGAGGTGACTCGTGCCGAAGCTTTGGCTGCTGTAGAAGACGTAATCGCTTCAGGAGAATATGGTTTGGTACCGCAATTCAAGAATTTATGGCCGGCTTCTTCTGCAAAAGTGGCCGAAAAAGGAGACTATGAAACTTTGAAGGGTACATATGCCGGTGATGGAAACAAGGAAACCATTCTTGCGTTGAAATTTACCGCTACTCAGGATTATAACGGGAATAATGACTCCAACCGTTGGCAGGTGATGTTGGGTATGCGCCAGCTTAATGCTGCTCCCTATTGCAAGGGATGGGGCGCATTGACGGTAAATCCTGATTTTGTGGAAGCGTTTCCCACTGGTGACCTCCGCCGTTCGGCTTCTATCATTGATTTGGTAGGGGAAGGAATCACCGGTTCGGCCGACTTTACCACCAGTTTTAATGACTGGCGTGAATATACCGGCTATGCTGTGAAGAAGTATGCTCCCCTTTGCTATGCCGATGGAAGCCATGCCGGTAAGCAGGATGGTAGCGGTGACTTCCAGACACAGAACCGCCAAGACTACGTTATTATCCGTTATGCCGACGTATTGTTGATGGCCGCAGAACTGGGTAGCCCCAATGCGCAAACTTATTTCGACCAAGTGCGTAAGCGTGCTTATCAGGTTGATGACAACGGAACAGTATCGGCCAACTATCAAGCTAAGAGTGTGTCTCAACAAGCTATTATGGAAGAACGTCGTCTTGAATTTGCTTTTGAAAGCATTAATTATTGGGATCTCCTGCGTCAAGGTATAGACGTGGCAGCCGAGAAGCTCGCCTTGAATGGTGTCAAGGTGAAGAGTGGAGGCGCTGATGATGCAATAACCATACGGGTCGACCGTGTGAAAGCCACCAAAGGCTTGAGCCAGATTCCTTATAATCAAATTAACCTTTCACAGAGTGTACTTGTGCAGAATCCCGGATGGTGAGTACCATTAATAGAGTAAATAAAAAATAAAAACAATAAGATATGAGACTTAAATCATTCTTTTCCATATTGGCAGGGGCGGCTTTTATATTTTTCCCTTTCTGTGGAAGCGGCTTGGATATTTTCCGCTTGCTCGCCCGAAGAGTACGAGATGGGGGCAAAAACCTATGTTTCCGATGATTTGGTGGAAGGTATCGCCTATACGGTGACCCCTGATGCCAATGATCCTAATACGATTCATCTGACTTCGCTCATCAAGGGAGCCACTCCCTTGTGGGTCACTCCAAGCGGTCCTTCTCAAAGGACCACTCTTGACTTGGCACTTCCTTTTGCCGGAGAATATAGCGTGACTTTCGGCGCTTCCACACCGGCAGGTCCGGTATATGGCGAACCATATACCTTCAAGGTAGAGACCAATAACTTTGCCATGCTCGAAGACCCTATCTGGGCTAACCTTGCTGGTGGAGTGGGCAAGAGCCGTAAGTGGGTTCCCATTGACAAGAACTTTGGTATTGGCCGTTGTTCGGGACCGGTGATGTACATGAGCCACACTGATGTGAAAAATGATGGAAGCAATATTACCGACCTTATGATTGGTAGCGCCAATTGGGCTCCCAACTGGGATCCGGGTATCCAATCGTGGCTCATTCCGGCAGACGACCCCTATTTCCAGTCGTACATCACTTTCGGCCTGGATGCTGTGAAAGGCTGTACGGTGGAACTTCATCGGGTGGCTGCTTCGGGCACGACGGATGCCACCGGAACTTTCAACTTGAATGTGTCTGACCCGAAACGCCCTGTCATATCTTTCTATGGCGGTACCTATTCATTGCATAACGAGGGTTTTGATGATGTCTGTTCCAACTATACCAACGACATCAAGATTATAGAATGTACTCCTTATCTGCTGCAGGTAGCTACGATGCGTACCAATAGCGAAGGTCCGTGGTGGCTGGTGTGGAACTTCATTTCCGAAGAGGCTTATAATGACCCCAGTATCATACCGACTGAAGATCCGGGTTTGCTTCAGCCTGCCGAAGTACAACAGCCTGCCATTGAAGATTTGGCAACCAAACTGTTCACTACTGAAATCAACGGTGTCACCTATGTGGGCAATGAGGCACGCTTCCTCATCAATGATGAAGAACCTTATGACTGGACATGGTGGAATGGTGGCTCTGCTGCTTGGGAAAGCGTAGTGAAGGGACAGTACGGTTCTTCATGGGCACCTGTGGCCGATGCTTCCATTGCCGACTATGAGCTGGTATTGAGCAGCACGGCCGATGGCTACAAATGGGATGACGGTACCAATGCCGGTAAGCTTGCCATTGAAGACGGCAAATTGAAATTTATGGATGCCGACGGCAATCCGGTTGAGATAACCGTCCTCACCGCTACCGGTGATAAGCGCACGGTGGAAGTGAAGGGAAGCGAGTTTACCGTAATGGCTTGCGATGTCACCAGCTCTTTCCAGATGGGTGTGCCTGCAACGACCAATGACAAGGGAGCCGTGGATTCTTATCTTTGTGCCAACCTCAACTACAAACCTATCGCTACCGGACCTACCGGGCCTACTGAAATCAAGGTAGACAACAGCAAGGTACAAATTCTTTTCGGTGACGGAAATCCCGATCGTTTGCGCTTGCAGTTCTACAATCCTTGGGGCGGTGGTGACGCGGGATGGCCGATCGACATCACGAAGGTGAAGTTGAAAAAGAACCAGACGCTGAAGATACAGTACAAAGTGCTGAGTGGAATCACTTGGAACGAGGGCGCGACTCCTAAGACCGTGATTATGGACAATAACATCGGAAATGCTTGGGAAGATGACTGCTACAACCTGGCTCATGCCGTGGCCTTTGATACTGCCGAAGGAGCTGTACAGACTGTGTCCGTGACCAATACCACCGGTGCCACTGTGACTTACGAAGGAAGCAGTTGTATCTGTATCGGTATCCAGAATAAGGGACTTGCTACTGTGGCTGCCACCGAAGACGGACAGCCGGATGTGAAGGTTGAGATAATTTCGATGACCATTGAATAACCACTTAAATGAATTTAGTATATATGAAGACAAAGATATATTTAGGAATACTTTCACTTGTACTGGGTCTTTCGCTGGCTTCGTGCAGTGAAGATGACGACTATACTATCCACACCACCCCGATTCTGAACGAATCGTCGGTGGTGACGGGGTCGTCCGATGTGACCGCCACTACCGCTACACTCCATGCCACGCTCTCCGGGTTGGATGGCATGGATGCCGGAAGCTATAAGACCGGCTTCTTCTATGGTTTTGCGCAAGACAACCTGCCCGAGGACGTGCAGGCTGCTTATGACGGCAGCGCCTTCAGTGCTCAGTTGAACGGGTTGAACAATAACTCTACGCTCTATTATCAGGCTTATGTATGCTTGCAGGGTAAGGTGTATTACAAAGGTGAGGTGAAAAGCTTGCTCACCACCGATGCCAAGGTGGCTACTGCCGATGCCGCATCTGTCGACTTCGCCTCGGCTGTATTGGGTGGGACATTGACCGATGCTACGGCCGATGCTACTTGTGGTGTTGTTATCTCTACTTCATCCGATGTAGAAGCGGTTCGTGCAGGCCTTATAGTGAAGAGTGAGGAACTTAAGGACAGCTATTCATTCGTCCATGAAGGGTTGGTGCCCGAAACGCAATACTATTATGCGGCTTACCTCAATCTGGGTAGCGGCATTGTGTATGGTGAGGTGAAGAGCTTCACTACTCCTGCCTATGACTTCGATCTCGACAATGACCTTGTCGACCTGGGACTCTCCGTGAAGTGGGCTCGCTTCAATGTGGGTGCCAAGAGCGAGACTGGACTGGGTGGCCTTTTCGGATTCGGTGACCTGACCGGATGCAACAATAGCATCGACCCTGCCGACTATGCTTCGGCCGATACTTATAAAACGGCTTCCGACTTGGCTTTCCGTGCATTTCAAGGGCGTGCCACACTGCCTACTGCCGATGATTTCGAGGAACTCTTCACGTTGTGCCAGAAAGAGTGGACTGAGCAGAATGGAGTGACAGGTTTCAAGTTCACCGGTCCTAATGGTAATTCCATCTTCCTGCCTGCAGCCGGTACGCGTGTGGCAAACGATGTGACGGCGCTGGGTACTGAAGGATATTACCTCACCGGTACTGTCAACTCTTCCAATACAGAATTTGCGGTAGGTTACCAGTTTGCAGCTTCTGTCAATCACCGTATCACTGCCGCAGTTTATCAAGGTATGGCTGTACGCGCTGTTTCCACAGCCAAGAACGTACCGTTCAACAAGGCTCTGCTCTATCAGAAGTGGTATCTTGACAATGGCCAGGACGGTAAGCAGCACGTGTTTGAAGGACCTTTCACGCAGTGGGGTGTTACGGACAACTGGAGCACAGTTTCCAACGGACAACCCAACATTGAACAGCAGATTCATTGGGAGATGGGTACGGATAATGGCTGGATAGGTTATACTTACGGAAAGGACTATGGTTATATGGAGCTCAAGGAGGACGGTACGGTGAATATTCATCGTATTGCCGAAGACGGTACCGTGACCGATGAAACCGGTAAGTTTACGATTGACGAGGCGAATAAAGTGATTGACATCGACATAGATGTGCTTTGTGCCAATACTTGGATTGGCACGAAGAGTGGTAAGCTGAACATTCTGTCGTTGACTGCCGACGGCTTGCAGATTGCCCTGCCCGATGGCGACTATGGCTATTCGTTGAACTATTACAGCCAGGCCAAGGCCGATGCCGATGCGCAGGTTCCTGTATTGCTCAATATCGCCGATTCATCATGGGCAGGAAGTTGGGATGCACTGCTTGTAGCCATTTCACCCGAAGACTTGGCTGGACAGCACACGTTTGTTTTCGAGGGAACTTGTACCGATGCTATGGTGTTTACGCTTGACTTTGCCGGTATGGCGAAGCGCTATCCCAATTCGTTTGTACGCATTGACGACATCAAGCTGGACGGTACTTCCATCCGGTTTGATGCCAACCGCTTCTATTATGGCGACATTGAAGGAAACGGCAAGTACCGTGTTCAGTTGTTCAATGCTTATGGGGCGGGTTCTGTAGGCAATGCTGTTCCTCTCAGTCCGTTCAGCAATGTAGAAAATCAAGGTACCGAGCCTGCCATCCATTTCAAGGAGAAGCTTGAGATTGTCTGCACCGTCATTACCGACGGTACCGGTGCAGGTATTTATACGCCCAATCTGGTTACTGTCAATCCGGATTGGGGAAGTGCATGGGGATATAACGCAGGAGCTACGTTCGAGGTGAAATACGAGAACTTCCAGTACAGCCTTGTGGCTTCTCAGTTCGACATTAAGTACGAATCTGCCGACTATGCGGCAGGTTCCATCATGACCTTCGTTGAAGTGGCTGACATTTACAAGTATTTCCCCGGTTTACATGCCACACTTGACAACCTCTATCTGGATGGCAAGGAAGTGACATTTGATGCATCCAAAGTGCTCGATGCCAATGAATCCCCGAAGTATCGTCTGGAACTTTGGAATTGCTATGGGGCAACAAAGGATAAAGGGTGCGCTTTCGGTACTCCTGATGGTGATGTTATCAAGGAACTTGGTTTCAGCAGTTCTATGGAAGTGAAGTTCACGTTCCACACTCTTTTCTCTGTTCCTGAATGGTAAGAGGGATAGACGGAAATATACTGGTTAGATAGGAAATCCGGGATGCAGGCCATCCCGGATTTTTTGTTTTGCCCTCACCGGTGTGCATCGTTCTGATATAGATTGAAGAACCATAGAGAGAATAAAATAAAGGAGGTGGTCCGTAAGGCGGCGCTTTGATAGCTCTTTGCCTTGTACTTTGTTCGGACGGGATGGGTACTTATTGCGATAAACATAGTGATTTTATGGTATCTCCACTAAAGTGGTCCGCCTTGTTCATAGTAGTGAACAAATCAGCCCACTTAGGTGAACAAACTTGTTCACCTAAGTGGGCCGTTCATGAATCTTTGTACTGAACCGGACAGACAAAAGGGCGGAAGCGGAGAAAAGCAGGGGCTTTCTCTAAGATTGGCTGCTATTTTCCTTCGTAATCAAAGTATTCAAAGTCTGCATATGCTTTTGAGGTTTGAGAACCGGAGACGGCATACAATCCCAGCATGATTCCCGTAAAGCCACCGGCAGTTTCTGTACTGATATAGCGCGTATTCATTCGGCCCAGTTCTTTGAAGTCCTTTCCGTTTGTGGCATACTCGAACGAATAGATTTCGTTGCTGCCTTTTACACGGAGTTGTACTTTCCCCTGGGGCAGAATAACTTCCTTTTCCGTATGGGTCAATTCATTCAATTGGTAGCGCAATACTACAGCTTGTTTCCCGTCTGCCAATTGCTTGACTAATAAATCGTAATGGGACGATTCGAACATGTAGACCGTCAGGCCGGCTTCGTCGCCACTGGCGGCTTTTTTCAGTTGCATGGAAGTGGTGGCTGTGAAGTCGATATGTTCTTGCCGGCGGCCGGCAAAAGTAGGACTGCCTTTCCCGTTGTTCAGGTTTACGGGGGTTGCTTTCAGACGGAGGTTACCGGAAGCAAAGGTATAGTTTTCCGGATGATAGTTTCTGATATGAACCCATTCGGGACCTAATTTGCCGTTTTTGAAATCGGTGCGTGCAGGCTTGGGGGCAAGAGGATGTTGCGGTAGGGTTGGCACATCCATTTGCAGGGCTATTGTGCCATCTCCGTTTACTACCGGCCAGGCATTCTTGTCCCAGCGCACGGGAGCAAGGAACGTTTCGCGTCCCAGCAGGTGATGGTTGCCGCTTTGCGGACGGAAAGCGAGACACACCATCCACCACGAACCGTCAGGGGCTTGTATCAGGTCGGCATGGCCGGTTCCTTGTATCGGGCTGTTTTGTGCATTCTTGTTGATGTGGGTCAGGATGGGATTGGCGGGGTTCTCTTCGTACGGGCCGTCTATATCGCGGCTACGGGCTATTGTCACTTTGTGGCCGTATTCCGTGCCGCCTTCGGAAATCAGCAGATAATACCAGCCGTCTTTCTTGTAAATATGCGGCCCTTCAGGGTGCCGTCCGCCCGTGCCGTTCCAGATGCGTTTGGACTCGTTGAGTTGTTCGCCGGTTTTGGGGTTGATTTCGCACAGATAGATACCTACGCCCGGATTGCTGACGAGGTAACACTTGCCGTCTTCAAAATAGAGGGACGGGTCTATACCGCCTTGCTTGAGCCATACGGGTTCTGACCATTCGCCACGCGGGTCGGTAGTGTGTACAAGGAAGTTGCCTTTGTCGGACACGTTGGTGGTAATCATGTAGAATGTACCGCTGTTGTAGCGGATGGTAGGTGCATAGATTCCTCCCCATGGGCCGGCGTCGTGAAGCGGCAGTTGTGAGGGGCGCGTCAGGCAGTGTCCGATTTGTTCCCAGTTGATGAGGTCTTTGCTGTGGAACAACGGTACGCCCGGGAAATATTGGAAACTACTGTTGACCAGATAAAAGTCATCTCCTGCGCGGCAGATACTCGGGTCGGGATGGAAACCGGGAATAACGGGATTTTGATAACTTTGCCGGTTTTGTGAAAAGCAGGACAGGCTGAGCGCCAGTCCTAAAAGTAACATCATCTTTCTCATAAATACATTGTATTTTAAATAGTTTATCAGATATATGAATCAGGGTAGTTGAAGGAAGTGTTTATACACAAAAATAAAGTATTCTTTCGGTTCAAGCAAGCCGGATGTGTCTGATGTCATTCAATGATAACTTTTGAGCCCTATTCGGAAACAAATGATACCGTTGCAGATAACATGGCATCGGTGTGTTTTCCGCCTTTTCCGCTACTTTTGCTCTCACTGATTTAACCATTATTTTTAATACGTAAAGACATGATGAAGAATATCATTGAAAAATTCCAAATTTGCCTGGTGCTGTCGGCACTGCTTTTCTCTTCTTTCGTTGCCGCATGTTCCGGCAATGATGATACTGTGACTCCGGAAATAACGATTCCCGCGAACATTCTGACGGATGGAATGACTTTCTCCAAGACCGGAGGAACAAGTACGCTGAACATCAAGTCGAACGTTGCATTGGAAGTTACCAGCAGTGCACCGGAGTGGTGTAAGGTTACTGCCGAAAGTTCTGCTTCGAGTAGTATTTTGAAGTATACCGTTATGGCAGAAGCCAATACGGACACGAGTGACCGTGAAGCCAAGGTAACGGTGAAAGCCGGAGGCAGCGAAGTAGGGAGCTTCACAGTGAAACAAACGGCTGCGGACGGATTAATCATATCCAACTCTACCTCTTTCGACCTGCCAGCTGCGGGAGGAGATGTTTCTGTGGTGGTGGAAACCAATGGTGACGTACAAGCCGTTTCCGATGTTTCTTGGATAAAGGCGGTCAATACCCGTGCCATGGAAGACAAGATTTTCAAGTTTACCGTCTCTCCCAATCCTTTGGGAGCGCGCGAAGGCCATATCTCTTTTACTTTGGGTAGCCTGACGGAGACTGTGACCGTAAAGCAGGGTGCGGGCGAAACCGGCAATATGGAAAGCGATGCCAGGACACTTGCCGCCAAGATGTATGCAGGTATCAATATCGGCAACACGCTGGAAGCTTGTGATAACAAGAACAAGATAGCGGGCGAAACGTTATGGGGAAATCCTAAAGTAAGCGAGGCATATGTCAAAGGGCTGAAGGCATTGGGATTTAATGCGGTACGCATCCCTTGTGCGTGGGATTATTACATTGTGAATCCATCGACCTATGAGATAGATGCTGCATGGCTCGACCGTGTGAGCGAAGTGGTGGGTTACTGTGTAGCCAATGATATGTATGCCATTGTCAATATCCATTGGGATGGCGGTTGGCTCGAAGAGAGTATCACTCATGGTTACAGCAGCGAAGTAGATGCCAAGCAGAAAGCTATCTGGACACAGATTGCCAATAAACTGAATGCTTATGACGAACACCTGCTCTTTGCCGGATGTAACGAACCCGGACAGCAAGACCAGGGGAACGTTGGGACATCGGCCATAGATGCCATTCTGAAATATGAACAGACCTTCATAGATGCCGTGCGTGCCACCGGAGGAAATAATGCGAGCCGTTGTCTGATTGTGCAAGGCCCTTATACCAATATTGACAAGACGGTGAATGACTATACGATGCCCAAGGATGAAGTACCCGACCGTCTGATGGTGGAAGTTCACTTCTATGATCCTTATCAGTTCACCATGATGAACCATGACGAAACCTGGAGCAATGTATTCCTTTATTGGGGTAAGGACAATCATGTGTCCGGCTCCATTCACAATGCCACCGCTAACGAAGAAGATTATGTGAAGCAACAGTTCCAGAAGATGAAGAAGGCCTATGCAGATAAGGGAATTCCTGTGATTGTGGGTGAATACAGCGCCATGAAGCGTACAAAAGAAGACAAGATAGAGGGGACTTCTGAACTTGCCTATCCTGATATTGACCAGGAGATGCATAACAAGAGCCGCGCCTATTGGAATGAGGTAGTCACCCGCGAGGCGAAAAACCACGGTTGCGTCCCCTTCTATTGGGAAACCGGCGGTGACATGAACCGTGGTACGGGTACGGCGAAGGAGGCTTATGCCATTGAGGGCATCATGAAGGGAGCCGCAGCCGGTCAATACCCTTATTGATTGAGTGGTGGATAGAATAAAAGACAGTTTTTAAAAGTATCATACAAATAGGTTTTATAGGTTACAAGGATTGTTGATATAGTTTTTTTGATTGGTTACGGAGAAGTATGTCCGCGAGGGATATGCTTCTCCTTCTTTAAAAATCCTTGCCTTTTCTTGCTTTTCTGTTCGTTTTTCACTTCATTTGCAATAAAAATAACTTCCCTTAGCTCTGATAGTATGAAAAGACTGCAACTACTGCTCTTGTGGGTTTGGATGGTATGTTTCTCTGCTGCTTCACACGACTACATGTTTAAACATTTGGAAGTGAAAGACGGACTTTCCAATAATCAGGTTAATGCTATTTATAAAGATTCAAACGGATTCATGTGGTTTGGTACAGCTTCGGGGCTGAATCGCTATGATGGTTACAATATTAAGATTTATCGCAGCCAGAAAGATGATGAGAAATCTCTTCCCGATAGTTATGTCGAGGATATACAAGAAGATGCGTCCGGTAATTTGTGGATACGTACGGGAAGTGGGTATGCCATTTACAACTCGGCTTCCGATGTTTTTGACCGTAATGTGGAAGCTTGGATGTGGAACGTCGGTCTGACCGGAAATCCTTCGCTTATCTATATTGATAAGGAAAAGACTTTCTGGATCTATATTAATGGTAAAGGTGTTTACAGCTATAGAGAGGAACAGAAAAATGCCGTAGCAGTAAAGGGAGCGGATGAACTGCTTGCGAAAGCCGAAGTGTCCGACATGAAAGAATGCGGCGAAGGAATCCTGCTGGTTCTGAGTAACGGTATCTTGGCTTGTATAGATGAGGAAAAGCAAAATATCAAGTGGACCAATCCGGGCATTGCCGAAGATTGCAGGGAAGTAAAGAATGCTACCTTTGATTTGTTTGTCGACCATAGTGGGCGGGCGTGGATATTCAGTGTGGAGGGGATGTGGATTTATAGCCTTTCTCAGAAGGTTTGGGAACAGCGTTCTCCCCGAACGGACACCTACAATACCGTACGTGCAGTGGCACAGGATAAATACGGATGTATATGGGTAGGCAGGGATCAGGATGGCGTTGAATTGATAGAACCGGCGGGACGGAAAATCCGTCTGGCGAATGAACCTAATAACGGGCGTACTCTGTCCAACAATACAATAACGGCTCTTTATGAAGATGAGGCCGGTACGATGTGGGTGGGAACCTACAAGAAAGGCATCTCTTTCTATAATGAAAGCATTTTCAAGTTCGGTATTGCCGATGTAGGCGACATCAATTGTGTGGAGGACGGAGGCGGTGATATCGTATGGGTGGGGACCAACGACCGCGGGTTGATTCGCTGGAATAGCGTGACGGATGAACGTATGTTTTTTTCGCATACGGCAGATCCCCGCTCTATCTCGAGTGATGTCATAGTCTGCCTTCTTCGGGACAGTAGCGGCAGAGTGTGGGCTGGTACTTTCTGGGGCGGACTGAATTGCTATGATGGAAACCGCTTTATCCATTACCGGTCCCGTAAGGGAGACAGTAACTCGCTGGTCTATGACAATGTATGGGCATTGGCAGAAGATGCGGACAAAAATATCTGGATCGGTACGTTGGGGGGAGGATTGCAATGCCTGAATCCTCAGACGGGGATATTTACCACCTATTCTACAGGTAATTCAAACCTTGTGTCGGACTATATCTCATCCCTCTGCATCAGCTGTGACAATAATCTGGTTATCGGTACTTCGGCAGGGATGGCTTTCATGGACCTGAGGACCGGCGAGATTACAAATTTTGCAGGTACAAAATCGGGTAAGACCAGACTTTCCAACCAAAATATCAATCAAGTTTACGAAGATAGTCGCGGTTTGCTATGGATAGCCACGCGTGAAGGCTTGAATGTATATGACAGCAAACGGGATGAATTGTACGAAGTGCCTATCAAGCCCGGTTTTTCTAAATTACTGATATTAGGTATTACGGAAGATGAAAACAAAAGTATATGGGTCAGCACCGGAGGAGAACTGATAAACGTGGTGTTGTCCGTTGACAGCAAGACGGAGCAGCCCGTGTTCCGTTGCTATACCTATAATGACAAGGACGGGTTGCAGAGTTGTGACTTCAACCAGCGTTCCCTCAAACGACTGCATACGGGCGAGATTGTAGTGGGAGGCCTGTATGGACTGAATCGCTTCCAGCCGGGCAGTATAAAGTATAATCGCACGTTGCCTAAGGTTATGTTTACTGGTTTCCAGTTGTTCAATGAAGATGTGAAGGTGGGCAAGGAGTATGCAGAACGTGTCATCTTGAAGGAAGCTTTGAATGAAACAGAAGAAGTTGTCTTGGCTTATAAGCAGAATGTGTTCACGGTGCTGTTTGCGTCGGACAATTTCGTGCTGCCTGAAAAGACACAGTATTTCTATAAATTGGAAGGATTTAATGAGAACTGGCTGACGAGTATGTCCGATATGCATCGCGTTACCTATACCAATCTGGCTCCGGGGACTTATATCTTAAAAGTGAAGGCTACAAACAGTGACGGATATGCGGGCACTGAAGAGGCTTCTCTGAAGATTGTCATTCTTCCGCCTTTCTGGATGACTCCGTGGGCATATATCGTTTATGCTCTTCTGATAGTAGGAGTTGTCTTCTTTTCACTTTATGCCGTACAACGGAGGGAACGCAATAAGTTCAGAATCCGCCAGATAGAGGAAGATGCGAAGAAGAGGGAGGAGTTGAGCCAGATGAAATTCCGCTTTTTTACGAATGTCAGCCATGAGTTGCGTACGCCACTTACGCTGATTATATCGCCGATGGAAAGTATGATGAAGGAGATTACGGACGAAAAACTGCATGGCAAGCTACAACTGATGTACCGCAATGCGCAGCGTTTGTTGAATCTGGTCAGCCAGTTGCTCGATTTTCGTAAGAATGAGATGGCAGGATTGCATCTCACTTTGTCCGAGGGGGATATTGTGGCGTATGTGCGTAGCATCTGTGCTTCTTTCCTGATGCTTTCTGAAAAGAAACATGTGCATCTGACATTCTTTTCGGCCATGGAATCGCTGAATATGTCATTCGACGAGGATAAAATTGGTAAAGTTGTGATGAATCTTCTATCCAATGCCTTCAAATTTACCCCGGACGGGGGACGTGTGGATGTGGCATTGGAAATGTCGAAAGAGATGTCTGGAAGATTGTTGATAAAGGTATCGGATACCGGTGTCGGTATCAGGGATGAAGACAAGGAGCGAATTTTTGAACGTTTCTATCAGGTGGAGCAGGAAGAACAGGAGCGTCAGTCAACGGGTAGCGGTATTGGCTTGAGCCTGGTACGTGACTTTGTGACGCTACATGAGGGTACGGTACGCGTTGTTGACAATGTGGGGTCCGGTAGTGTGTTCTTGATTGAGCTTCCGGTTAAACATGTGCATGTAAGTCCTTCCAAGCCAGCACCGCTTGCAGAAGAGGTGGAAGAGCATGAGGAACTTTTGCCGGGTATGGAAGAGGAACCGCTTCCGGATGATTTGCCGGACGATATGGAGGAGGATAATGAAGATGAAAAAGAGAAGCCGTTGGCCCTGATTGTGGATGATAATGAAGATTTGGTTGCCTTCATGAAAGATAGTCTGAGCTTGTATTTCCGTATACAGTCAGCTTCTAATGGCCGGGAAGCTTGGCAGAAAATACCGGAACTGATGCCGGATGTTATTGTCAGCGACGTAATGATGCCCGAGATGGATGGAAATGAACTGTGTCGCTGGGTGAAGACCGATAAACGCACGAGTGACATTCCGATGATATTGCTCACTGCACGGCAGGCTGTGGAAGATAAAGTGGAGGGGTTGACCATCGGTGCGGATGATTATGTGACGAAACCTTTCAATGTGGAAATCCTTATTCTGCGTATGCGCAAGTTGATTGACCTGAGCAAGAAGCGCAAGGCAAAGTTGCTCATCGACCCCGAACCAAGTGAAATAGCTATTACCTCGCTGGACGAAAAGCTGGTGGAAAATGCCATCAAGTATGTGGAGGCGAACATCGGTCGGTGTGACTTGTCCGTAGAAGAGTTAAGCCGGGGATTGGGCATGAGCCGGGTACATCTTTACAAGAAACTCTTGCAGATAACCGGTAAGACGCCCATTGAATTCATCCGTGTCATCCGTTTGAAAAGAGCGGCGCAGATGCTGCGCGAGAGTCAACAAAATGTATCGGAGATAGCGTATCAGTTGGGCTTTAACAACCCCAAGTATTTCAGCAAATATTTCAAGGATGAATTCGGTGTTTTGCCCTCTGTTTATCAGGAAAGAGAGGGTAGATAACAAAAGATACCCCTTACGGAAACATATTGTCTTTTAGGGTAATCAAAAGCGCCCTTTTGTTTCAACATCGGGGAGACCCGTTTTTGAAGGAAACTTTCTATTTTTACATCGGAGAAAATTCACTTTAAAAACAGTAATATGAAATTGAAAAACACTTCAGTTTATTTGCTTGCCGGATGGATGCTCGCCGCATGTTCCGGAGGCGGATTCCAAAAGACCGAGAACGGTGTTGTTGTGGAAGTCAAGCAGCAGCAACCGACGGATGTGCGTAAAGTAAGATTGGAAGTAATGGGTGAGAAGCTCATTCATGTATCGGCTACTCCTGAGAAGGAATTTTCAAAGGAGCAGAGTCTCATTGTGATCCCTCAACAGAATAAGACCGACTTTAAGGTCGAAGAGCAGGGCGATGAAGTGACTGTCAAGACATCGGAATTATGTGCCATTGTGTCCAAGACAACGGGTGAGGTACGCTTCACGGATACCGATGGCAAGCAGATTCTGGCTGAAGACTCTGACGGGCGGACCTTTACTCCGGTGGAAGTGGAAGGTACGAAAGGATATACAGTACGTCAAGTATTCCAGTCGGCAGGCAATGATGAGGCTTTCTATGGCTTGGGCCAGCACCAGGCGGATGAGTTCAACTATAAAGGTAAGAATGAGGAACTGTTCCAGTACAATACAAAGGTGTCTGTACCCTTCATCGTGTCTAATAAAAACTACGGTGTGCTTTGGGACAGCTATTCGCTCTGCCGTTTCGGTGACCCGCGTGACTACTCACAACTGGGTGATGTCTTCAAACTTTATGATAAAGAGGGCAAGGAAGGTGCTTTGACCGGTACATATATTCCGGGCAAGAAAGATGTGGAAACCCTTGTACGTCGTGAGGATTCTCTTTATTTTGAACATCTGGACCGTGCCGCACATCTGAGTAAGGTGATTAATTTGCCTGCGGGTTTCCCGTTCGGAGGGTCCGACGTAGTTTATGAGGGAGAAATAGAACCGGCAGAAAGCGGCTTGTTCCGCTTCATCCTTTACTATGCAGGCTACATGAAAGTATATATTGATAATGAGTTGGTGGTTCCCGAACGTTGGCGTACGGCTTGGAATCCTAACAGTTATAAGTTTGCTGTCAATCTGGAAGCGGGCAAGCGCGTTCCGTTGAAGATAGAGTGGAAGCCTGATGCCGGTGTTTCTTACTGCGGTCTGCGGGTATTGAGTCCGGTGGCTGATGAAGAACAGAACAAACTCTCCTGGTGGGGTGAAATGCAGAATGAAATAGACTACTATTTCGTTTATGGTGATGATATGGACGATGTGATTAGCGGCTACCGTACATTGACAGGTAAATCCCAGATTATGCCGAAATGGGCGATGGGTTACTGGCAGAGCCGTGAGAAGTACAATACGCGTGAGGAGGTTCTCTCCACCTTAAAGGAATTCCGTGAACGTCAGATTCCTATCGACAATATCGTAATCGACTGGCTGCACTGGAAGCAGGATTCTTGGGGAAGCCATGAGTTTGACCCCGAACGTTTCCCCGACCCGAAAGGAATGGTCGACTCCATCCACGCCATGAACGGACGTCTGATGATTTCCGTATGGCCCAAGTTCTATGCTACGACCGAACACTTCAAGGAATTTGACGAAAAAGGCTGGATGTATCAGCAGGCTATCAAAGACAGCATCAAAGACTGGGTAGGCCCCGGCTATCTGGGCTCTTTCTATGACGCATACGATGCCGATGCACGCAAGCTCTTCTGGAAGCAGATGCAAGACCACTACTATCCTCTGGGTGTTGACGCTTGGTGGATGGATGCCAGCGAACCGAACATACGCGACTGTACGGATTTGCAATACCGCAAGGACCTTTGCGGCCCGACGGCACTCGGCCCCTCTGCCAAGTTCTTCAATGCATACGCACTGATGAATGCTGAAGCTATCTATGACGGACAGCGCGGCGTGGAACCGGACAAGCGCGTCTTCTTGTTGACACGTTCCGGCTTTGCAGGGTTGCAACGCTATTCTACTGCCACCTGGAGTGGTGACATCGCTACCCGTTGGGAAGATATGAAAGCGCAAATCTCTGCCGGCTTGAACTTTGCTGTCAGCGGTATCCCTTATTGGACTATGGACATCGGTGGATTCTGTGTAGAGAACCGTTATGTGGCTGGTCAGATGGAATTCAACAAGACTGGACGTGAAAATGCTGATTATAAGGAATGGAGAGAGTTGAATACCCGTTGGTATCAGTTCGGCGCTTTCTGCCCGTTGTTCCGTGCACACGGCCAGTATCCGTACCGTGAGGTTTGGAATATCGCTCCGGCAGGACATCCGTGCTACAACTCCATCGTTTACTATACGAAGCTGCGTTACAACATGATGCCGTATATCTATTCTTTGGCTGGTATGACTTACTTCAATGATTATACCATCATGCGTCCGCTCGTAATGGACTTCACAGCTGATGCAAACGTCAACAATATAGGTGACCAGTTTATGTTCGGTTCTGCCCTGATGGTGGCTCCGGTTTACGAATACGGTGCACGCAGCCGCGAGGTTTATTTCCCGGTAAGCTGCGGTTGGTATGATTTCTACTCCGGTAAGTATGTGAACGGTGGCCAGAAGTTGACAGTGGATGCTCCTTATGAACGTATTCCGCTCTACGTTTGCGAAGGTGCCATTGTACCTTATGGTCCGGACATGCAATACAGTGATGAAAAACCGGCTTCGGAAATCACTCTCTATGTTTATACGGGTAAGGACGGCGCGTTTACGCTCTATGAGGATGAAGGTGTGAACTATAACTACGAGAAGGGACAATATGCCACTATACCGTTTGCCTATAACGATGCTGAGGGTACACTGGTTATCGGCGACCGTACGGGTGACTTCCCCGGTATGCTGAAGGAACGTACTTTCAATGTGGTGAAGGTAAGCAAAGACCAGCCGCAACCGTTCGATTTGAAGGCGAAAGGCATAACGGTGAAGTATGACGGAAAAGCACAAACTGTAAAATTATAATCAGTCAGAATGATAGACGACGGTGCCAGGAGACAATAGGTGTCCTGGTACAGCTTCTATCGTTTCCCAATGTTAAACATTATATCAAGAATTTATTACTATGAATAAGATTATACTTTTAATCGGATTATTTCTGCTGGCCGGTTGTAATGCTCCTAAAGAGGTAGCTGGTGATGGTCGCAGCTTGGATTTTACTGCCGACTGGGCCTTCCGCTTGGGAGATGATACGGCGGCATCCCGTCCGGATTATAATGACGCAGACTGGCGGAAACTGAACCTGCCCCACGATTGGGCCATCGAAGGAGAATTCAGTAAAGACAATCCTTCGGGAACGGGTGGAGGTGCACTGCCCGGTGGTATAGGGTGGTATCGCAAGACTTTTACTGCTGATAAGGCCGATGAAGGCAAGCGTTATCGCATAGATTTCGATGGTGCCTATATGAACTCCACCGTTTATATCAATGGACATGAATTGGGGACACGTCCTTACGGGTACATCTCGTTCAGTTATGACTTGACCCCCTATATCAAGTGGGGAGAGGAGAATGTGCTGGCTGTTCGTGTGGACAATGCCGAACAGCCCAATTCGCGCTGGTATTCCGGTTGCGGCATCTACCGTAATGTATGGCTGACAAAGCTGAATCCGGCTCATGTAGCGCAATGGGGTACCTATGTCACGGCAGAAGATGTGTCGAAGAACAGTGCCCGGTTGAAGATACGCACTAAACTGCAATACGATGCAGAAGCACAGATGACCGATGTTGTCCTGCAATCCCGGTTAGTGGATGCAGACGGCAATGTGGTGGGTGAGGCTGTGTCGGAAGCTCAGTTGGTGCCCCTTGCTCCGGCAGAAGTGGAGCAGGAGATAAATGTGAAGAATCCCCGTCTTTGGAGTATTGATACGCCCTATATGTATAGGGTGGAAAGTATTCTCAAGGATAAACAGACCGGCGAAGCACTTGACCGTTACTATACCCCTACTGGCATCCGTACTTTCCGCTTCGATGTACAGAAAGGATTTATTTTGAATGGTGAACAAGTGAAGATAAATGGTGTCTGCATGCATCATGACCAGGGGTGCTTGGGAACTGCGGTGAATACGCGCGCCATTCAGCGCCAGTTGGAAATTTTGAAGGAAATGGGTTGTAACGGCATTCGCTGTTCCCATAACCCTCCCGCACCGGAGTTACTTGACCTTTGCGACCGTATGGGATTTATCGTGATGGATGAGGCCTTCGATATGTGGCGTAAGAGAAAGACTCGCCATGACTATTCACGCTATTTTAATGAATGGCACGAACGCGATTTGACAGACCTTATTATGCGCGACCGTAATCATCCTTCTATCTTCATGTGGAGCATCGGCAACGAAGTGCTGGAGCAGTGGACGGATGCCAAAG
>OGON01000636.1_pt1 | contig 27615 bp, 22 predicted proteins | sample 1552671 | NCBI WGS metagenome assembly OGON01 (sample SAMEA2580136, study PRJEB22360) | human gut metagenome | biome: human gut; feature: human-associated habitat; material: faeces | place: Denmark | collected 2008/2010 | reverse complement strand
TGACGGGTAAAGTGCGGCCTGACACGTCGGGCACAGCCCCGCGAGCCGTGGAATGGAACTCTTCAGCACCTGTAATCCTCTCTATTTCAGCGATATTGTGCGGATTTATCCCAGAGCCGGGCATAACTATAATCCTGCCGTCAGCCTGACGCACCAGCCGGGATATCAGTTCGCTTCCATCCAATGCCTTAGGTTTCTGCCCCGACGTGAGCAGCCTGTCACAGCCGAGGCTGATGATCTGTTCCAATGCCTGCTGCGGATTGCGGCACAAGTCGAAAGCCCTGTGGAAAGTAACTGACATTCCCTCTGCTGCCTCGACAAGACGCTCACAGATTTCCATATCGATATCTCCGTCCGAGGTCAATGCGCCGATCACGACTCCGTCCACGCCCATTTCCCAGCAATTTACGATATCCGACAACATTGTTCTGACTTCAGATGCGTTGTAGCAGAAATTTCCTTCACGCGGGCGGACAAGGACATTGACTCGGATACGGTCAGAGTTGTCTTGCTCGGCAGAGAGAGACATGGAAGTCGTCCCCGCTTCCGAAATCAGGCCGCAACTCGGCGTCACGCCACCGCAACTGATTGCAGAACAGAGTTCTACACGTATCGCACCGCCATAAAAAGCCTCTTGCACGTCAGCGACTGACGTACAGCAAATTTCTATTTTTCTCATTGGAATCACCAACTGCCGGAAGCGCCTCCGCCACCGAATGAACCGCCGCCGAAGCCTCCGAACGAGCCGCTTGAAGAACTGCCGCTTGAACTGCTTGAAGAACCGCTCGAAGAACCGCCGCTGTAACCTCCGTAAGTAGTCGGGCCTCTGTAACCCCTCGACCTTGTTCCGGAGCCGCCTCCTTTACCTTTCTTCTTGTTTCTGAACGAAAGAACGACGACAACTATCAACATGAATATGACCAAGAAGCTGATAAAGCCCAATCCTTCTTCATCGGAATCATCACCGTGTGCGGAAATCTCGCCAGTGGCCAATGCTATCAGCTTGTCCACTGCAGCATTCACGCCGCCGAAATAGTCATCTTCCTTGAAATGAGGAATGAGCTGCTGTTCGATAATTCTCTTGCAATATGCATCCGGAATCGCACCCTCCAGTCCGTAACCGACCTGTATGGAAACCTTACCGCCTGAATCAGGGGTCTTGGGCTTGACGAGAAGCACCACACCATTGTTGAAATCTTTGGAACCCACTCCCCAGTCGATTCCGATACGAGTGGCATATTCTGCCGGCTCATATCCCTCCAAGTCAGACACGGTAATGACCATGATCTGATTGGATGTGGTATCATCGACAGCCACCAGTTTGGACTCGAGTTCTGAAACCTGCTTTTCGGTAAAGATGCCGGCCAGATCATTGACAAGTCTCGGCGGCTGCGGTTTTGTCGGAAAAGCGACTGCCACTGACGCGAATACGGTCAGCAGCAGTACACATATTGAAAATCGCCTTGACATAGCGGAAACTCTTAGAATTCAATCTTCGGAGCAGTATCTGCACCTTCAGATGCCTTGAAGTAACCTTTCTGTTCGAAATTGAAAATCGAAGCGATGATATTCTGAGGGAATCTTCTGATCAGTGTGTTATATGACTGAGCAGTTTCATTGTACTTCATTCTCTCCGTAGAAATACGGTTCTCTGTGCCTTCAAGCTGAGCCTGGAGCTCGAGGAAATTCTGGTTTGCCTTCAAGTCAGGATATGCCTCTACAGACATGAGAAGACGGCCTACGGCATTGCCGAGCTCGCCCTGAGCCGACTGGAATTTCGCGATGCTCTCTTCTGTAAGCTTGTTAGGATCCACAGTTACCTGGGTAGCCTTGGCTCTCGCATTGACGACAGCCTCGAGAGTTCCGCTTTCATGGGTAGCATAGCCTTTGACAGTGGCCACGAGATTAGGTATGAGGTCGGCACGGCGCTGATATACATTCTCTACCTGTGACCAGGCAGACCTCACGCCTTCTTCGCCCTCAATCATTCCGTTATAATTGTTTTTAATCCAGCCAAAAATGCCTAATGCGACAACGGCTACCACGATGGCGGTTACTAGTCCTTTTTTCATACTACTAAAATATTAAGGTTAATTGGTTGTTTCTTCTGAAGCGGCATCCCTCACACAACGCACCGGAGCGATGAAATTAGTCTTGTCCACAGCTGCCCTGATGACATCCGGCTTCTGCCAGTATATCATTCTGTAAACGCCAGTCGATTCTTCACCCTCTGGAGCCACAGACTCTGAGCTCCAATATACAGCATACTCGAAATCACCTGTAAATGAAGCACTTGAAGCTTTGGTTCCATATCCCGTAGGAATAGCTGAGAAGCCGGCCTTATTGGTAATCTTCACTTCCGGGCAATACTCCCACATCCTGGTATTATTGAAATAAGCGTTTACCATCAATGCTCCGGCAATGCCCATATAACTGCCGTCTTTGGCCTCACCCTTATACTCAGCTGCCTGAGCCAGAGCGAACCAGTCTTCGTCAGACGGCACACGCCATCCTGCAGGGCAAGCAGTCTGGGCCTCTGTCCATGTATAATATCTTCCGTAAATGGCATCCATCACCTCGCAGTTCTGGAATGACAGACCTGCTCCTTTCCACGCCAGGTTACGAGAGAACCATTCACGGTCACCTATCTTCTTGTAGAAATATGACTTGCCGTCCCTCTCGTCCTTGAACTTACGGGCGTTGATTTCGATTCCGTCGAACAGGATGGAGCCGTTCATTGACGGGTCCACCACAGTGATTGTCCTGGAATAAGACTTGTTCGAATATCCCTTCGCAAAGGCTGTACAGGTCAATGTCGCTGTACAGATGGTATCCCTGACAGTGAGTTTATACGCGCCCGTCATCGTTCTCGGGTCTGTTACAAACTTCGTGGTATCCTTTGTCTTGGTAAGAGGTGATGCAGTCCAATAATAGCCTACATCTATCGTATCCACCTGAAGTCCACGCGGAACGAGATTAAGCACATCCCCCTTGGCAACGAAAACAGGAGCATCGAATCTCAATGTACCCGGAATCGTCGGAGATGCAGTATATGTATCATCTGATTTGTTCTTCTTGCACGCCTGAAAAGACAACGCCGCCATAACCGCCACGGCCACAATCATCAGTTTCTTAAAACCCATCTTAGAAGCTGTTATAAAATTTAATAATTGCAAATGTACGTTTTTCCTGACAAAAACGCGTACATTTGTACAAATACTTTGCCGAACCTATCAACAGACACGACGTAATGAATTTTATCAGATCATCAATAATCCTGCTTGTGGCAGGTTCAATGTGCATTTCCTGCAAAAATGCCGACAAATACATCTCCATCCAGGGCTACGCGCAGGGCGGGACCTACACCGTCAAACTGAATCTGCAGACCGGCAACGGACTGGTAAAGAAATCGCCCGAGGAAATAAGAAACGGCATTGACTCCATCCTCAACTGCATTGACACCACCCTTTCCGGCTACAACAAGGGCTCGCTCCTGAGCCGGTTCAATGCCGGCGACAGCGTCTATGTCAGCCGGTACGGAATATTCGAAGACATCTACACCCGTGCCTGGGACTACGAAAAAGAAACTGACGGAGCGCTCGATGCGGCAGCAGGCCCTATCTTCGACCTTTGGGGCTTCGGTTTCTCCACCGACTCGCTCCCGTCCGACGACAAAGTGCGCGAAGTACTGGAAGACTGCGGAATGGACAGACTCAGAAGGGATATTGTCAATGACACGAACACCGGAAAGTTCATCACATCTTCAGACGTACTGCTTGATGGCCTGAAAGGAGGAGTCCCCGCGAGACTTAACTTCAATGCCATTGCACAGGGCTACAGTTGCGACGTAGTGGCGGCATACCTGTACGGACTGGGCGTAAAGGACATGCTCGTGGACATAGGCGAAATCTATCTCGACGGGCTCAACCCGAACGGAAAACCATGGAAAGTGGGCATTGACAGGCCTGTGGACGGGAACAACGATCCGGGAAAAGACCTGGACGGGATATGGGAATCCGACGGTGCGGCCTGCGGCATCGTAACTTCTGGAAATTACAGGAAATACTATATCAGTGACGGCAAGAAATATGCACATACCATCAACCCGCGCACCGGATATCCGGTGGAGCATAACCTGCTGAGCGCCACGATAGTAGCGAAAAATGCGACAGATGCGGACGCATATGCCACCTACTGCATGGTAATCGGTCTGGAGAAAGCCAAAGAATTCATTGAAAGCAGACCTGACGAACTCGCAGGATACCTCATCTACTCTGACGCAGACGGCAAGATGCAGGAATGGAAATCCGGCAATTTCAACGCAGCTCAGTAATCTCTCACGCTCAACGCAGATCAGTAATCACCCACGAAGAGTCCGAGCCGCCGAACACAAAAGACGAAGCCGCACGGAGCGGGCCGAATGACATTGAACTTATCTTCAAATCCACGACGCCTTTTTTCCCGAGAGAAGCTGACAGTTTGACTATCAGCGGCTTGGCAGCATCTGTAAACCAGACATCCAGTGCCGTGACACCTGTACCTTTCACAGACGGGACATAAGACACTTTATGCAGTTTCTTTCCTGAAACAGATTCCACAGCGGTTTCTGTCGGCCTGAAACTCGACTCAAGCGAACTGATGAGCAGAGCAGGATTCGCCTCGATAGACGCCTGGCCATCCACATCCTCCACAATCAGCTCTTTCGCAGTCCTGTCCGCAGTCCATCTCGACTTCCCGTCACACCATATCTCCATGCCATTGCCCTTGACAATGAACATATTGCCCTGAAGGACGGCAGTTCCCTCACCGCGAACCGGAGCATTACCGCGCATCATAAACGAATAACTGAACGTAACGCAACTCCCCTTCTCCGCATCAGAAAAACGACGGGAAAGAGACTGTGCTGACCCGATATCTTGTGCCACGACCACAAAAGGCAGAAGCATGAGAATCGCTGTCAATGTCATTTTCAGCATTCGCAACATATTCAATATCATTGATTTGCCTTCAATTCCTTCAGACGGAGTTCCAGTTCGTCAATATCACCGATCAGCACCTGACGAGGCTTCGAACCTTCCTGCGGACCGACGATTCCGGCTGACTCAAGCTGGTCCATCACTCTTCCTGCCTTTGCATAACCCATGCCCAAACGCCTCTGAAGATCCGAAGTGGAACCCTTCTGGGTCGTTACCACAAGTCTTGCAGCCTCCTCGAAACGCTCATCAAGGTCATTGACATTAAGCGCACCGACTCCGCCCTCATCCGACTTGTCGGTAGGCTCCGGAAGATAATAAGGAGTATTGAAACTCTTCTTGTAGCCCTCCTGCGCGCCGATGAACTTGGTAAGCGTGGCGATTTCATCATTGCCGATAAACGCGCACTGCGCACGGACCATATTGGCCCCGGCATTGTAAATCATATCACCCTTGCCGATCAGCTTCTCAGCGCCTGTCGAGTCGAGAATAGTCTTGGAATCGGTACCTGAGAACACTCTGAACGCGATACGTGCAGGGAAATTGTTCTTGATAAGGCCGGTGATGACATCGACGGAAGGACGCTGCGTGGCCAATATGATATGTATTCCGGCAGCACGGCCTTTCTGTGCCAGACGGATGATGGAAGTAGTGATGCTTCGTGCCCTCGTCTTGTCCTCGCCGCTCGAGCCGGCAGACATTATAAGGTCGGAATACTCATCTATAACTGTCACAAGATAAGGCAGATAGTGATGTCCCATGGTAGGAAGCAGATGTCTTTCCTTATATTTATCATTGTACAGGACAATATTGTTCACACCAGCCTTGTTCATCAGCTCATAACGGGCATCCATCTCGATACAGAGCGAGCGGAGCACAGCCTCTGCAGCCGGCGCCTTCTTGACAATCGAATTGTCCAGTTCCTCCTTCGCATCGCCCGAATCCGGAAGAACCGCGAGATAATGATGGAGCAGACGCGAATAGGAACTGAATTCCACCATCTTAGGGTCAATGAACACGAACTTCAGTTCTGAAGGATGCTTGGAAAAGAGCAATGAAGCGATCATCACATTCAGTCCCACTGACTTGCCCTGCTTGGTGGCACCGGCCACAAGCAAGTGCGGAGCATCCGCCAAGTCGAACACCTCCACCTTCTGCGCGAGGGTAGCGTATCCGATGGCAATAGGCAGCTCGGCCTTGCTGTTACGGAACTCATCATTGTTCAGAACCGCCTTCAACGGCACTATCGACTGCTTCAGGTTCGGAACTTCAATACCGATGGAGTCCGGAAGCATAACCAGACGCACCCTGTCCGAATTGAGGGCAAGAGCTATCTCCTTGTCCTTGTTCATGATGGAGGCGACAGTGACACCCGGAGCTGGATAAAGTTTGTAGAGGGTAATGGTAGGACCTACCACAGCCTTCACTTCCCTGACTTCGATCTTATAGGTCTGAAGCGTAGCCTTGATCTTGAAATTGTTGCTCTTCAGTTCCTCAGACGATACGGAATATATGGATGAAGTGTAGTCCTTCAGCAAATCGAGCGTAGGGAACTTGTAATCAGGCAGTTCGCCTCTGACGTCAATCGGCGGCAAATTCTCCTGGACAACAGTGGTGAGGCCCTCGCCCTTGACCACCTCAGGCATATCGTCATCCGGTTTTCCGGTATCCGTCTCTCCTGTATCAGTGTCAGCAGTATCCGAGTCCGGTGTCACTGGCTTTACCGGGACCTCCTCTACAGGCTCTTCTGGCACTTCCTGCTCAGGTTTTTCCTCAACAGGCTCATTTTCAGGATCTTTCTTCTCCACTTCCACAGATTCGTCCTTCTTGGAGACGAAATCGAACGTCACTCCACGCTTCTTTCCGGACGGAGCCGTTTCAGTAGAAAGCCATCTGGAGAACCGGGAACTTGCAAAATATCCCCAAGCCGCGATGAGCGCGAGTATCAGGCACAATGTAACCGGCACGCCCACCAGGTGTTCAGACCAGACCACCATCTGAGAGCCGCAGCCACCGCCGAGACCGGTTCCGAAACAAGTATTGAACCCGAAACGTATAGAGATGAAAGCCAATGCATAAGACATTATCATCGCTCCTGTCAATGCCAAGAGCACATATCTCAGCACCGGGAATTTCTGCTTGCCGAACAGGCATCTTACAGACACAAGCGCAAGCGCCACGATGACTGCCAATGAGCCGAGGCCGAACCACTCCGAAACGAATACAGAAGCGATCTTGAGTCCCCAGGCGCCACCGAAATTGGCTATTACCTTGGCCGTATCCTTTATCACTTCCGGATCTGCCAAGAGGCTCTGGTCCTGTTTCCATGTAAAGAAATAGGACAGGCAACTTACAGCAATAAGCAGAGTGGCAACGGCCAAAACGCCGCCTACCACTCTTCTGAGCAATATATGCTTCTTGTCCAGAGAATCCCGGACCTTGTCTATCATCCCGGACATATGACGCTATCGTTTCTGATTCTTCTTGCCGAAATTCCTGCGCTGGCCGTTTCCGTTCTTTCTGACCTGCGCGAAATCTATGGACATGCCAGGCCTTGCGAACGTGGAGTCCGATGAAATTCGGGACAATGTCAGTCCTTCCGGAACACGGATACGATAGTCGGACAGTTTCTCGATATCATTGAAAATCGTCTCGTCAGCCACGCTGTCCTTGTTCCAGATCAGGTACTGCTGACGCATATACATCGCCAGAGAACGGATCATCGCTGTCTTCTGCTCTCCGTCAGGCTCGCCTGCGATCAGGTCAATGATACTTTCGATATTCCGTCCGTAATGTGTGGCACGGATTGGTTTTTTCTTGATAGGGATAACTTCAGGGCGTGATTTCCTCTGCTCCGGAGACGGAGCCGGGAACGGTGAGTCCACGTCCAGGTCATATCCTGCCATTATGTACAGATGGTCCCAGAGTTTGTGCTCCCAGTTGTCTTCCTGGTGCACTTGAGGGTTCAATATCTCCATCACTCGCACCACGGCCTTAGCCTGTTCCGCGCGTTTTTCCCTGTCTGTCAATGACTTGACTTCCTCCACCATCTTCAGGACGTTGCGTCCGTACTCCGGCATATCCAGTTTTTCCCTCTCTGTATTATAGTCCAGAACTATCGGGTTTTCTTCGTAATATTTATCCATAATCGTATTATCTTTTCACTTTTATCTCGCAGACATTTCCTCATCTTTAGAGAAAACGCCATTCTCTGCAAATATAGTGAAAGCCGAGTGAAAAGGAAAATTTGTTTTTTTCCTTTCCGATTTCTGGCGACTGATGCGTGAGCGCCGAACAGCGGCAAGGGCCCGCTCTGCTCAGGGTGCTGCGCAATTCGCCGCGGGCCATGCCTCTGCCCGGCGCCTTGTACACAGTCTGTGTCGTGCTCTCGTAGGCGCGTGATATTGACGTGGTTTTGAACACAAATAGCACATATTTTATTTTTGCACGTAAAAGATTATCTTTGTAATGTTTTGGCGGTTGGTCTCTGACCGGACAAAATATAAACATGGAGGACGGAATATGTTGTACCCGATAGGAATACAGAGTTTTGAAGAAATTCGAAGTGGCGGTTATGTTTATGTGGATAAGACTGCTCTCATCTATAGGCTGACTTCCACCGGCAAATATTATTTTCTGAGTCGTCCGAGACGATTCGGAAAGAGTCTGCTCGTATCGACTATAGAGGCGTATTTCAGTGGTAGAAAAGAACTTTTCGAGGGGCTTGCGATGGAGTCGTTGGAGAAGGACTGGACGGAATATCCTGTTCTTCATCTAGATTTGACGGGAAGTCGTTACACTTCTGTGTCTGATCTGATTGAAAAACTGGATCAGCATCTCTGCGCGTGGGAGAACATCTATGGCATCGAGGAAAAACGCAATGATCCATCCGCAAGATTTTCCGATGTGATTGACAATGCTTGTAACAAGACCGGCCAGAAAGTCGTCATTCTCATCGACGAATATGAAAAGCCGATAATCGACAACATTGACAATCCTGAACTTATGGAGCAGTTCAGACGCGAGCTTCAGGGATTCTACAGCGTCATAAAGGGAAAGGACAATGCCATCCGTTTCGCCTTCCTTACAGGAGTGACCAAGCTTGGCAAAATGAGCATCTTCAGCGGACTTAACAATCTGAATGACATATCGATGGATGCAAGATATTCTGATATCTGCGGAGTATCGGAGCAGGAATTGAAGTCATATTTTAGTGAAAGCGTGAAAACTCTTGCGGAGATGAACGGGCTTTCGGAAGAAGATTGCTACAAGAAATTGGCATCAATGTATGATGGCTATCATTTTTGTGAAGACAGCATCGGCGTGTATAATCCGTTCAGTCTTTTGAACACATTCAACTCGGGCAAATTCCGGATGTACTGGTTCGAGACTGGAACGCCGACATTCTTGGTAAGATACCTGAAGCAGGGGAATTATAACCTGGACAACATCTCGAAGAATGACGTGGCAGTGGAGACATTGACAGGTGCGAACTATGTAAGCCCGGCTCCGATAACGCTTATGTATCAGGCGGGATATCTTACGATTAAGGATTATGACCAGAGATTCAATACGTATAATCTTGACTATCCTAACGAAGAAGTGAAGAGCGGATTCCTGAATTCGTTAAGTCATCTCTATGCTCCGGCATTGGCAGGCGGCGAACTGTCTGTCTATCAATTTATCCGTGATATTGAAAAGGGCGATATAGAGAGTTTTATGAATCGTCTCACGGCATTTTTCGCAGGAAACAGTTACATGATTCAGGGCGACCTGGAACTGTACTTCCAGAACGTGATGTCGATAATGCTGAAAATGATGGGGCTTTACGTAAAGACTGAATACCAGACTTCCAACGGAAGGATAGACATTGTCTTCGATACGGACAAATATGTCTATATCATTGAATTGAAGAGAGACGAATCCGCCGAAACTGCTCTGAAACAAATAGAGGAAAAAGGTTACGACAAACCGTTCCTCGCAAGCGGCAAGCAGATAATCAAACTCGGCATCAATTTCTCTTCTGAAACCAAGACGATTGACGGCTGGGCTGAGGCTTAAATTTCAGTCCACGACTCGCAGCATCATTCTTACGCAACCTTACTCAAAGTGAAACGAATAAGATTTCATCAACAATGAAAGAATTCGTTTCATTCTTTGTAAGTATTAGAAGATGTGCAACAAAATCTATAATTTAAATGAAACTCAAGTATATCGATGGTCCCTATGGGTATGCCCGTGATGTAAAGGCATTGGAAATATTCGAAAATGCGGTAAACAATTCCGAGTGGCTCGACGAAAATGACAGTCTGGTTTCAGGAGATATGGTAGGATTCAATTTCGGCGATGACGAGGTAAGGGCTACAGTCGAAATCGGAAAGGAAATCATTGAAGTTCATATGATTTCTCCTCTCAAGTACGATTATGCCAGGTCATTGCACATGTCATTCTTCAGCCGGAACAACTGGCTTAAGGATGAAAACAAAGTCAAAGCCATAGTCCATAGGATATTGACAGAACTGTACTATGACTACTCTATGGTCAAATTGCGCAAGGACGATCTCGTGGCACACTCCCGGGGCTACAAGTCCTTCAGAGAATCGTTCCTGGAGCAGGAAAGGGAAAGGACTCTTGAAGCCAGAAAGGAATGCGCCATGGTCTCAAAGACAAGCGGACAGCTTAAGCGGGACTTCAAGTCAGGGAAATACACCGAGAAGGAGTACGTCGCCCTGAGGGCACCAATCCACCAGAGAATCATAGAACTTCTTGCAGAATCGGAGATCAGGAATCCGTTCCAGCAATACTTCAGGGAATATCTGGACCTGTGCCAGTTCGCATCGAATCCGGAATTGATCATAAGGCATTTCATCGGTGACATGGACGCGACTGAAGATGACGGGCTGTCATGTCAATGACGGTGGACCGATTAATGCAGTCCCCACAAATCTGAAATGCATCGTGTCAATTTGAGAATGATTAAAATTACTTAACCAATCTGTTGAACGCTTTCAAAAACATATTTCGTGAATGATCATCAAAATCTTTAATTTGCTTCTCACTCCAATCCTCTTCATTTTTCACGACTTCCATCATTTCCAATAATTTTAAACTAAGACCATTCCTAACTTCTTCGATGAGTCCGAAATTGTCAAGTTTGGCTTTAGGCATATTATTACTAAATTTTGAGTTCATACCCCTACTGATCAAACATAGATTGCCAAAGTTGTCAAGACCTCGATCTTTTAAGTCATCATAGCCAGGCATTGGATTCTGCGGATAGAAATGTTCTACCGATGTCCTATACGAAAACTCAAACTTGGGATATTTAGTTGGATTCTCATGCCAAGTAACAAAATCATAGAAGTTAAAAATAAAATTCTGGACATTACAGCCACAATTAATTTGATTCCAATCTATATCATCAATTTTATTTGAAGGTAAGAATTCATCGTTTCCAAAAACTATACTCTCAAAATCTTTCTTCTCTTTTGCGATATATATATCAAGCATAAAACTGCATGCCAAATTATACAACCGATTTCGTAAAGAAGCAGGGTCTACAGTTTTGTGCCTATAAATATAGTTCAGCAATGCATTTAGCCAATGCTTGTAAATCTGCGTAGGCGAAGAAACATGAAACATTGATTCCAACATCCTAATCTCCTTTCCGAGATCGTTCTCATCCTCAGAACCGCCTGCGAAAAATGTATTGACATAATTCACCTTTTTGTTATCGTATTTACGAATAGCCTTTAAACTCCAACTCTCAGAGCCATTGATATATTCTCGTTTAATCACATAACTATCATATTGAACTCTCATGAAGAGTAGCTGCATAATAAAAAATTTCACAAAACGACTTCTTTCAGACTCTTCTGTCATGGATTTCAATACGGTTTGAAAGGTTGGTATCAAAACCTTGTCATCAAGTCTGATTTTAGAATCTATCTCTTTTTGACAGAAGGTGCTGTTATGATAGCAGACTTTAAGTACTTGTAAGAGAAAGTTCGGAAAATTAACAATTGACCCAAATCTGTCTTGTTTGCCTTCCTCTTGACTGCCATCGCGAGGAAGTTCGTGCTTGATATTGTTTTTGGCATCCTCGAAAAGATTATTGAGAGTATACTGAGTACAGCCATCATTATCCTCTATCAAGGTGCCATTATTTTCGGTCTCAAACTTATCAAATAATGAATCAAAATTATCAAATTGCAATTCTGTCCAGTTATTTCCAAAAATAAGTGTCCTTTGACCAACCGAAAAACTCATCTGAACATATGAACTCATATCAGAACAAGCCTCCCATATAAGATGGAAAAGTTTGTGCTCATTATGGTTAAGTTTACTAATTAATATTGCTTTAAGAACCTCATGTTTTTCGAGTTGTTCACCACGAGTGTTCATTATCTCAAAATAATGATTCAATTGAGTATCTTGAGGCACAGGAATACGAAGTATGATAACCTTCGTGAAAAGGTAATCCGCAAAATTACATATTGTTAATCCTTTTGTTTCAAGAACTTGTGGAAGATTCTTTTCAAACAAGCCATAAACATCAATTATATTTTGAGCCGCCTGATGCTCCGAAAAATAACTCCTTTGAAGCATAACGAGAGCCTCATCAGCTTCTTTTCTATGATCATAAGAAAGATTAGGCTTATCAAACCAGTCTGCTACTTGAAGATGTTTCAATAAACTAACTAGAATGGTTAAGGTAGTCAAACGCTGCTGACCATCTATTATCTCAAAATAAGATTCTCCGTTAATATTCCTAACAAAAACAACAGCAGAACCAATATAATAGTTCTGACTATTATTATTCTTGGCATAGTCGGATATATCTTCCAACAATTGTAATGCTTCCCTTTCTCCCCAATCATAGTTACGTTGATAAATGGGAATAACATATTTACCTTCAGTAAGGAGTTCCTTTACTGTCAACTGTGCAATATTACCATCAATCGTTCCCATAATACTTGTTATATTCTTTAAATAAATTCTTTATTTGTTCACAACCAGAGCATTGTTTTGATTGCACACCTTCAATATTAACATTGATTATGTCATATGGCGATTTTGAGTCATAAACATGTCTGAACATACTATCCGAAGCGGTAGCATAATTATCAACGGAGGCCAACTGCACAGTTGATAACTGAAGTCTAAGTTTGTAAGACCAAATGAAAAATTGAGGTACTACCTTATCTAGTTCTTCCTCACCGAACCGGTCCACATAGTATAAAAGTACTGTATAGAACAGGTCTCTTATATATCCATCACCTGTCCTTCCTGAGCCGTTATAAGATGCTATCAAATTTAGAATTTCTTTAGCCCGGCTTCCATCAGGCAGCAATTTTTTATACTGACGAATCCGCTCATACAAATTCATATAATGGCGAATCATATCAAAGAAACGTCCTCCGTTGATTATCTGATCATCAAGATTAAAAGGGTATTCTATATAATTCCTGTCTATCATTCTTATAGAATCTTGATTATACATACAGGAAAATATATGAGCTATCACTTCCATTTGATAGAACGGATAACGCTTTCCGTCACTCAAAGAAATTCCCTTAAACATATCCGTATGTTCCTTAGTAAAGCGTCTTCCCCACTTTCCCCGAGACCATCTTTTAGCTCTGAACAATGTTAAAAACACCTCCGTCAGGAAGGATGTCGGCTTGCTTTGCCATTCATCAATATTATTGCTGTCCTCTTGACTTGGTGTAGAAATTTCCCTCAGATGGTATGCTTTCAACAAATCATGTGCAGCCAAATCTTTTCCACGTGCATTTTGCGAATCAAAGAATTGGAACGCTTCTGATATGTTATTTAATCTAACCACAACAAATTCGCACTTGGTTAATAAAAAATCTAGAAGTTGCTGATCATATTCAGCCTTTCTGTTTTCTATTATATGAATATTATCAATAACATTATGAAGTGTATACCGGTTAGTGAAAGACACTCTCTCGGAATTTGAAAAAGCATTTATTTTCTTATCAATAACAGAATAACTTGACTTGACTTTTTCGTCTTTCAACTCATTGAGCATAACACGTAAGAGCAGTGCAAGTGTGATAATACGTTGTTGTCCATCAACAATCTCATTATTGTGTAAAACAAGAGTACCAAGTCTATATTGATTTCGCCATCTGAATGCAAGAATATCCGTAATTAGTTGATTAACATTCTTTGCAGTCCATTTATATGGTCTTTGATATGGAGGAATAACAAAATAATTGAAGGGCAAAGAGCCGACATTGCAGATTTCAACTTGGGGCGACTGCCCTGAAACTTCATCTTGAAGGACATAAGATTCATCATTAGTGAGTTCTTTTTTATGTAAAAAAGGTAACATCTCCTCATGATTGGATGCAAACTTCAGAATAATAGGATCAAATCTATTTATGATATCTGAAAACGCCTGGAATAAATCACTTATAGAGTCTATTTGTCTTCCCAAAACACACGAACCATTATTCTGTCCTTGCCAACTTTTCCATTCCATATCATAGTCTCCAGAAGTGCATTCTACCAAGAAGGTCTTAAAATTATGGAATTTGGAGTCAGAAAATTTCCCTTCAAAATGAAGTTGAACCTTCCCATTATAATATTCATAATGGATATCCATGTCTTCCAAACAGGTGCTGACCTGAATATAGCGACTACGTTGCCATGTCCCTTTGTCGTAATAAGAGAATACCATTTTCGTAGAACCATAGTTATCTCTTATAAAATTCTGCACTTCTTGATACAGATGTTGGTTAATAGGAATTGCCATAATAACAAGTATAGATATTCAAATATAGTTATCATTTCATCGAAATAATGCAAGCATTTATCCCCTTTGTCGTTGGTAAAGTCCAGCCATAGTAAGCAAAACTGTTTAAATTCCGGCAAACAAATATCCAATTATGCTTAAATACAAATTTAAGCATAAAGTCCTTATTACAACACATTATATTGGCGGAATCAGGAAATTTTCGGCATTATAATTCATTCTCTCGCAAAGCAAATCCTGGCCACCAGATCATTTCAGCGGACCTTCATGCATTTGCATTGACATTTTGCATGAACAACCTTTTCCAGGAGAATTCTGACGTAAGACAAAAATACGCCCTGACTCTGCCAAAAAGCGGAAGCCGGGGCGATTCGGGTTTAGCGTCAATGTCAAATGTCATGCTTTTTTAAAGATTTCAAGAAGCTTCTTAACGGAATCCGTAAAAGAAGATGACATTTCACTTGGTCTGAAATAATTGCCGCAATTCCGGCACCTGACCGGCATTGACAATACTGTGGCATTGTCCTCGATATCAGGGGCTTGGAAGACATGGCCGCAATAAGGACATTTCGTAGTGACAAATCTTCGTAGCATAGCAAATTACTTTTGTCTATTTCGATTACCACTGGGGATGCGTTTTGCATCCTTCAATGCATTTTCCTCAAGTTTCTTACCTGTAAAAACGGCTGCTACCGCAAGAAACGCTTTCGCTGTAAACTTGATAACGTCTTTATTCATAAGATTTAGTCTATAAAGTGATCAATGATAGTGTCAATGACATCCGAAATGTCTTGTCCGAGTTTCTCCCCGGTTTTCTTTCCGGCCTCAATAATTACCTTACCCAGTTCCGTAAGCTCAGAAGGGAGATTCTCCCCCTCCGGAAGATTTTGCAATAGTCCCATGTTCTAAAGTGTTTTAAAAGATTAAGCTATATAGATGTTTAAAATTCACTAAATTACCGCCGACAGAAATTTATGCCAGAACTCTGGCGAGAAGAAAGAAGAAGGGTGCATTATCGGGATCACCTTCACTTCCTTCCGGTCAGACAGAAAATATCTCCACGTCTCGATCCATTGTCCATCAGGTGCCTTGAGGTCATCCCCCTGCAGTCCGCCGTTAGGGAGGTTGTTGTAAAGACGGTGTCCCCACACAATAATAATGTCGGGACGAAGCATCTCTATCACCTCAAAGAACGCAGCTTCCGACTTTCTGAAGTTGTCCTGTGTAGGAGCCACACGAGGACCAGACATCGGGACCTGGACATAATTGTAGAATGCGACGCTGTTCCAGAACAATTCCTTGTCCGCAAATGAAAGTTCACCACGTCCCAGGAGAGCCTGTGCGAACTTAGTGTAAGTATTCTTGTATGCTTCATGCTCTGACGTAGGATCAAAGAGATCCATTATGACCCGTCTGGTGATATCCTCGCTCGCATCAGATACATTTTGGCAGTAGTGAGATTCACCGAGAACGAGAATGCGCTTGCCTGCAAACCCGGTCTTATAATAGTGCTTCCCTATCCATGGAAGAAAACTAATTTGTGCCATACTTTTTTATTATTTTCTGCAAAGTAAGATGCTCTATGAGTAAAAGCATTACCCATATTCCAGAAAATTGCATAAATTTGTAAAAAACCACTAAAATTATGTTTGAAGACAGCGATACCAGGAACAAACACGTCTGGCTCATAGAACTTCTCAGCCAGCCACGTACGCTGAAAGAAATTCAGGAATGCTGGAAACTCACCGACATCAATCCGTATCCGGGAACCGCCATGACAAGGAAAACTGTCTTCAACTGGATCAACAAGATTGAGGAGCTATACGGCATCAGCATCCAAGTAACCAAGGCAGGAGCCAATTCCAATTATCAGATTGTCTCACGTCCGGGAGAAGACAGCGTCAGGAAATGGCTGCTGCGAACCATTTCAATGCAGAATAAGCTCATTACCAACACGTCCATCCGGGACAGGATTCTGCTGGAAGATGTTCCGTCCGCCAGAGAGTATCTGGACGCAGTCCTCGATGCCATAAAACAAAACCGCATGCTCAGTTTCGATTACGAGGATTATTGGGAGGATCCGGTCAATGTCACGATACAGCCATATTTCGTAAAATTGTTCCGACAGCATTGGAAAGTTATAGGGCCTCTTGAGAGCGGCAATAGCAGAAGTATCCGGTCATACGCTCTGGACGCTGACAGAATGAAGAATCTCAAGATCATGGAGAAAAGGTTCACGTATCCCAAGGACTTCAGTCCTGAAGATTTTATGGCAGACAGCATTGGCACGGCAACCTTCCCGACGGGAGCGGCGAAGCCGAAAAATGTCATAATTCTTGTCTGGGCGAAATACAATTTCTATCTGAAGCACACCCCTCTGCATCAGAGCCAGAGGATGTTATATGACTGTCCGGAAGATGGTTACACCATTTTTTCATACCAGCTTCACACCACTGATGACTTTTATCAGGAAATCTGCAGGTATGGCAACTTCATGGAGGTCCTTTATCCCGACAATGTCAGAGATGAGATGAAGAAAATCATCAATGGCATGAGAGACGAATATGACGGCGTTTCAAGGGCGTCCTGTAAATTGAAGGTCCCGAGTGTCGAGGAACTCCTGAAGATGTAAGTTGTGACTACATTTTGACTGAACGTCTCACTGCATCTCTGACATGTATTTTTCAATTTGTTCCTTAAGAGGCTGAAGATCTTGCTCTATCACATTCCAAACTTCTTCTGGGTCAACCTGATAGTAACCATGTACGAGAAAGTGCCTCATCGCTACGATGACTTTCCAATTTGTGTCCGGATGGGCATCCTTGAAATCCAGACTGAGCATGTAAGAGGCTTCGCCGATAATCTCAATATTCTTGACTATTGCAAAATACAAGATGCTATCTTTCTGAAAATCCTCTCGTTTCACTCCATTTGAAAACTCAAAGACCCTTCCTATTGCCTGAAGAATGTGCTCCAGACGCCCTTTGTCTCTAACTTGCTCTCTCATATATCAGAATCTTGTCATTGTTGGCCGTGCGTTCTGCAAATGACAGCAGAGTTCCCTCCGTGATCAGGTCCACATCGAATCCGAGAATCTCGCTAAGTTCCAAGGAAATCTCAGCGTGCCTCATTAGACTGACTTTAGCTTCTTTGTCGAAAACCACTAAGATATCGATGTCGCTTCCGCTATGTGCTTCTCCCCTGGCATAAGAGCCAAAGACCCAAGCCTTCACAACTGGCTGAGTTGCAAAGTAGCGTACAATCTTGTCTGTAAGTCTCTTATCCATAATACCCGGTGTTTCTGCAAATATATAAGTTTTTCGTTTGATTGCAAAGAGTATTCTAGCGGTTCGACGCTCGCTTAGGTCACTACGTGAAATTCAAGAAATTTCACTATTTTTATGTAAGATTTGCCGCCTTATGATGTAAATAATACAGGCAAATGACATTGACATAAGACATTGACATATAATACAAATATGAAGATTCTACATACATCAGACCTGCATCTGGGACATACGTTATATTCGTATGACAGGACAGTCGAGCAGACAGGCTGCCTCGCCCAGATAGAAAACATCATCAAGGAACAGAAGCCGGACGCATACGTCATCAGCGGCGACATCTATCATACGACATCACCCCAGACGTCAGCGCAGGAGATGTTCATGCATCATCTCATGACAGTCCATGAGATTGCACCGTCAATGAAGGTCATCGTGACAGCCGGCAACCACGACAGCAACAAGATAGAGATCACCGACCCGCTGTGGAACCTCGTGGGAGTATCCATCGTGGCATCCATAAAACGCAACATCCTCCAGGGCGAAGACAGCGACGAATTTCACAGGCAGCTTTTCGAACGCCATATCTTCCCCATCATGAGGGACGGCAGCACCGTCGGCTACATTGTCGCCATACCTCACTGTTACCCAGGCAATTTCCCGGCCGTGAAAGCAGACCTGCCCAGGGAAGAAAGAATGAAAGAGTTTATAGCCCTCCTGCTGGAGGAAGTCGGAAAACGCAATAAAAACGGGCTTCCGGTGGTCGTGATGGCCCATACGGCAGTAAACCGGATCTCAGGAGAGAAACCCGACGCCGTCGGCCAGGACCTCGACATCATAGGAGGAATCGATATGGTCAATGCGGATGTTTTCGGCACAGGCTACGACTACATTGCGCTCGGCCATATACACAATCCGCAGAGCATCTCAGACAGGATCCGCTACAGCGGCTCTCCCCTGCCCGTATCTTTCGACGAGGACTTCCAGCACAGCGTTTCGATCGTGACCATAGGCGCACACGGCGACACTCCGGAAGTGGAGACAATCGACATTGACAATGCGATGCCGGTCATTACCATACCGGAGCAGGACAGGACCAGACGCAGCGAAGTGAAGTCCCTCAAGTGGGATGAGGCATACGAGGCGTTCAAGAAAATGGACCCGGAAAAGGCCTGCTATGTACGGCTCAATGTCACTGACGACGGGACCATTCCGGTCGAGGCGAAAGACAAGGCCGCCAAAGTTCCGGAGCAATGCCATCTGAAGGCGAAGTTCTGCCTGATAAACAGAGTGAAGAAGGTCAATGTCCAGGACATAAACTCCTCCGGGAAGATAAATATCAGCACCGCAGAACTCGGGAAGATGGGGCCTTACTCCGTGGCTGAACTCTACCTGAAGGAAACCGGACAAGAAGGCATTGACGAGAATATCCTCGCCCTGCTGAAAGAGACCATTGACGAAGTTATGAAATCTGAAAAACACGACTGATACCATGAAACTGGAGAAACTCGATATCACCAACATAGCGTCGATCTCATCCGCGAGCATCGACTTCACATCCGCACCGCTGTCGGACTCCCCTATTTTTCTTATCTGCGGCGAGACCGGGAGCGGAAAATCCACCATCCTGGATGCCATATGCCTTGCCCTGTACAACAAGACCCCGCGTCTGACGAACGGCAACAAGACAACTGAAACGTCCTACAAAGAGGGAGGGCAGGAAATCAGCATAGTGTCTGTAAACCAGCTGCTCAAGAAAGGAGAGAAGGCAGGCGGAATAACACTCCTGTTCGAGGGGGCGGATGGCTCCGACTACACCGCCGAGTGGTCATGCCGTGTAAACCGCAATGGAAAACTGGAAGACGAAGACTGGTCTATAACCGACAGCAAAGGCAATACGAATAACAAAAGGGGCAAGGCACGCATTGACAAGATGACCGAAATCATCGGCCTGGACTACGATGAGTTCTGCCGCACGTCAATGCTCGCCCAGGGGCAGTTCACCCAGTTCCTGAAAGCCGAGAGCAAGGAGAAGTCGGAGATTCTTGAGAAAATTACCGGCACTGAGATTTACGCGAAAATCGGAACCCTCATCCATAAGAACTCACTCGACGCGAAGGAAGCCTACAAAGAGGCGAAAAAGGACGTCGATTCTGTCGTTCTTCTCTCGACAGAGGAAAAGAGCGCTCTTGTCAATGAAATAAAACAGATTGGAGACGACATTGAAAAGAACAAGTCCGCATTGGCCCTGCTCGGAAGCCTGCTGAAGGCGTTTGAGGCTGTCGAAGCTGCCGAAAAGTCCATAAAGGACGCTGAAGAGACTCTTGCAGCGGCGAAGTCGAAGTTCTCTGTCCTCACCAATGACATTGCCTATGGCAAAGCCGAGCTCGACAAGAAAAACGACATTGCCGGAGACCTGGCGAAAGACATTGAGGCTCAGAAAGTTCACGCCGACATGTTCGCAAATGTCCAGACCATCGAATCGCATCTCGTGAATGTCACGAAGCAGGAAAACTACTGCAAGAAACAGAAAGAAGTTCTCGAGAATGAGAAGAAAGCTCTTGAAGCATCGCGGGCACTTTTCGCCGAACTGGAAACGAAGAAAGCCGATGCCGAAAAGACTCTTGACAGCAAGAGAGAGGCTGTAACAGAGGCCATTGAGGCCAAGATGGCGCTCAAGCCTGAAGAGGTGGAGAAGGAGAGACGCGACATTGGCAAGGAGCTGAAACTCATCGGCGATGCAGGCACTGCCTACGCTGTCATCCAGCAGAAAGAAGAGAACCTCGCTTCCGGGAAGGCCGACTACAGGAAGACTGAAGAAGAGATTGAGGCAGATCGTATTGCGCTCAATGAGCTGAAGGAGAAGTCGAAGACAGCAGATGACATCTACGAGAAAAGTCGTGAATTATATGAGACGCAGGCTGTAGCAATAGACAAGGCAGTTGTCAATCTTAGAAACTGGCTTCGTGAGACTGGCAGCGACATCTGTCCAGTATGCCATACGAAAATAACATCACTCATCTCCGAACAGGAGCAGAACGATCTTCTCAAACCTGCAAAAGATGCATTGGAAAAGGCGGAAACGGAGAAACGGAAAGCAGATGAGGCATCAGTCAAAGCAAGTACAGCGTTCAACACCAGACTTAAGGAGCTCGACAATTCCAAAAGCAGGCTCGACAACGACGAAAAGACCTTGGCAGGACTCAAGGAAGCGTTCGCCAAGAATTTCTCTTCATTGGGCATAAAAGTCAATGAAGAAAACATCCGGGAAAAGCTCGAGTCGATCAAAAAGACGCTGGACGCGCGCAAGGAGGTCAATGAAAAGGCCATAGCCGATGTCAATGTCAGGCAGAAGGCCGTGGACAGCGCGACTGCAGACAGGGACAAATACCAGAGCGACATCTACTCCCCTATCGTATCCGACTACAACAGGAAGAACCTGGAGATCCAGAAAATCAGCAGCAACATTGACAATGACCGGAAAATGATCTCTGCGGCAGAGAAATCCGCATCGGAGTCCCTTCTGGCGGCAGAGAGCCTCATCTCCTTCCCTGACTGGAAGAAAGAATGGGAATGTGATGACAAAGGCTTCATCGCGAAGCTCAAGGAGAGTGCCAGAAAGTACAATGACACCCTGAAAGAATATGACAATGTGACTGTAGAGATGAAGAAACTCAAAAGCGACATCGCATCCGCATCAGATGTAAGGGAAAGAATCATCGCGGCCAATGGGGACTTCGTTTCCGGGGACATCGTACCGGAAAAATACGCCGGCAACGCAATCGTGGAGTGGGGTTCATTGGAGAGCCGCATCAGAACGTCCCTTGAGAACATCGACACCGCACGCAAGTCCAAAGAACTGAATGAGAACACCTTAGAAAACGCTTATGCTGAAGACGGAGCCCTGCCTAAGACTGCAGTAGAGGTCAATACGCTGAAGAGCGCTGTTGAGTCGGACAATTTGGGCAAGTCAGAGCACCTCGGCAAGCTCAAGACTGTCATTGAGGATGATGACAGGAAGCATGACGAGCTTAAAAGCAAGATTGACGCGCTTAACAGGGCCGGCAAGGTCAATGCCAGATGGGAGACTCTGGATGGCCTTTTCGGAGGCACCGAGGGATTCACGTTCAAGAAGATAGCCCAGAGTTATATCATGCAGGACATCCTCAATCATGCAAACGCATATCTGAGAAAAATCGCCCCGCGTTATGAATTGACAGCTCAGCCGGGCTCACTCGTCATCCTGGTAGAGGACAATGAAGACGGCGTGGTCCGCTCAGGAAACACGCTTTCAGGCGGTGAAGGGTTCGTGATTTCATTGTCATTGGCCCTGGGCCTGTCCAGCCTCGCAGAGAACAGCATCAGCGTGGATACACTCTTCATTGATGAAGGATTCGGAACACTCAGCCAGGAGTGGCTCAACAGCGTGATGTCTGCATTGGAGAAACTGAACTCCTCCAGCGGCAAGCACGTCGGCATCATCTCCCACATAGAGGACCTCCAGAAAAGGATCCCTACCGTGATAGAGGTCAAGAAAAAGAACGCCACCACCAGCGAAGTCTTCGTCCGCGATGCCCAATCTTAGTTCAATGATTTCCAGTCGCCGCAAGGGACTTTCACGGTTTTTGTCTTTTTGCCGCAGCGGACGACAATGCTGTCTGAACCGGATGCGTTCAGGATATAGACGCTCTTTCCACGACGGGGCACGTCAATGACGGCATTGTCCTGATATACGGCGATTATGAGTTCCTTATCGCTCTCCGCCTCGATGACAGGGTAGCCGAGTTCAGGATGATGCGGACGGAATTCGCTCTTGAGCAGAGTCTCACGATGATCGGAGGCGAATTTCATCCATTTTCTCATGACGTCAAGCTGTTCTTGCGGAATGTTCCTCAGCATTGTCGAGTATTGTACGACTCCGAAAATGGCGTTGATAATCGTCCTTCCCACATTCTCCGGTGTTTCGGAAATGTTCCATTCCAACATATCTGAATGAACAGCCGTCGAACCGCTCGTCAGCCTGAGAGAGGCGATTCTCATCCTGTTGTCTTTCGCGTTTCCCGGACAGTCTGCTGCACGGAGCATATTGCCATACTGCCTGATGGCAGGACCTATGTACTGCTGCCTGAATTCAATGAGAATTTCCGGCTTGATGGCTTTCAGGGCTGATGAAACTTCCTTCATCAGCACGTTCACGGCTTCGCTCAAGTTCATGATGTCCCGTCCGGCATAATTTTCTTTCACGGCCGGGTCCTCTCCATGGAATCTGAAACTGTCGATAAAATCGAGTTTAAATCCGTCCAGATTCCAGTCTTTCAGTGCATTGACATATAAATTTACAAGATGTTCGCGAACCTCAGGGAAACGAGGATCAAGAACGCTGCAGCCCATGCCATGTTCGTTGTAGAGATATTTTCCCTTAAACTTTGCGTATGCCTCGCTGTTGAATCCGACATAAGGTACGCTGTACCAGATCATATATTTCATCCCGAGTTTTTGCACTGCGGCGACGTGTGAGGCCATGTCCGGAAATTTCTTTGGAGTCGGTTTCCAGTCCCCGCAGAAGGCATAACCCCTGTTTCCGTCCTCTGTTTGCCATCCGTCGTCAAGAATCACAGTCTTCATTCCGAGCTCAGCAGCGAGCTTGCACTCTTCCGCCACAGCCTTGTCGGTTACGTTCTGATGAAACTGGTACCAGGTCGAATAGAGCGGCTCGAAAGCGGCTTCAGGAGCCTCAAGGGCCTGCAATCCCTTTTCTTCCATCATCCACTTGACGCCGTCCTGAATGGTCTTTCCCCAAAACATGTGACTCCCGTCGAGCATAATCTTGGTCTCATAATGACTCAGCGGGGCCTCGGCTTCCCTGAAGAAACGCAGCTCCGAACAGATGTCGCAGCCCTCCTCCATCACGCCGAGAGCGGCCTCCACCCGTCTGAAACTCTCGCTGCACGTGATTGTCAGGCGGTTTGTGTCGTTGTCGTCGAAATACTCATAGAGCGGCATCCTGTAGGCGAGTGAACTGCTTGCATTGGTATGGCCCCAAAACGGGTCGAGATGGGTTCCGCAATAGACATCAGGACTCCAGAAGTTGAAAACGCCTTTCTGGGGAAACGTGAAATAAACATTGAACCTTGCCGGCGCGCACGGCTGTGGCGCATCCATCGATATGCTGATTATCTCTTTCTCTCCATCATTCTCCAGAGATGCGGTAAATTTCCAATCTCCTGGATTATCAGAAACAATCACAATTTCATCCACGAGCGAACTGTTCAATACGGGGGCTACAATTGTTCCCTTGGAAGCGCAAGGATTGCCCGTCCAAGTGTTCTGGGCATATGATACGCAAAAAGACAGTGCCGATAATGCAATTGCGAGTATGTGTCTGTACATATATAAGGTTACTATTTAAAATTTTGTCAGTTATAACTTCTGTTAAATCTACGTTTGGTGGTTACTACCCTCGAGTGAAGCTGTCCATCAGTTTTTCCTCCTAAAACTTATACTCTTCCCAAAGTTTGTCCGGACTGCTCTTTACCATAAATTTTCCCCGTGCAGAGTTGAATACGCAACCGAACCACTCTGGTGGGATGAGTTCCGTGCCGTCTTCGAGACAGGCTCCAATGAGGTCTCCGCGTTTGACCTGTATGTAGTTGTACGCGGGATTATAACGGGTATATGTGTAGCCTCTGTCAAGTGGAATCAATACTTTTCCTGTGTTGTAATCGATTACGCCAGAGTGTTCTCCGTCTGTGACATAGTAGTATTTTTCTTGATGGGGTTTGCAATCGATGTAATGCATATCCGGGGAAATCATCTCCCTCCCGAGCGAATCGCATACTCCCGAGTATTCGCCTTTTTTAACACTGAAGCGTTTTGATGAGCTGACAAAAAGTAACTTGGTGTAGAGTCTTTCGCGCGGAATGATTTCGGTTCCGTCGGTGTTGAAGACTCCGTAATATGTGATTGTCACGCCATTTTTGTTTTCATAGACTGAAGCTCTGATTTTTTTCGATTTGGGCATATATTTACAATACCGGTAACCACGGGACGCCGGGATGATAATTTTCCCGTTTTCATCAGTAGCTTGCGTAAAGTGGTTTATGTGAGCACGATAAAATACAAAGCCGTCCGGGTCTTCATATCTGCGGGGAATTGTAGGGTCTGAGGCCGGGTCATACTCATCTTCCTGTGCCCAAGCACTGACTCCTGACATTCCAATAAAAAGACAAACAGCAAAAAAGAATTTTTTCAAAAAGCCCCAAATATTCATAACGCAATTATTTTTAAGACTCACATGATTTAGTTTTTTTCCAGCCCACAAAAATAGACAATTCCCCCGACTATCCATCATACTGACTCCTGAGTGGAATGTTAATTCTGTGGAGCGTCGTTGTAAGCCCGGTATTCGCCTTTGGTGACATTCAGGGTTTTCGGGAGCCAGACCTTATAGCGGGTGGATTTGTCCCAAGTATTGCCTGCGGATGCGAAGTCGCAGAGGTGGATCTGGCGAGGCTTGCCGTTGCCTTCCAGATCTGCTCCGGCTACCATCGGGGCTGTAAAAGACATCCACGCGAAATCGTTGCCATCTGCCGGGGTCAGGTCGACGCTGCCGTCCTCGGAAGATTGGATTACCACGCATTCATCCACGAAACCGTCGTTGAAACGGGAATCCCTCGCAAGGACTATAGGACCGCGTACAATAGCCTGATGCCCATTAAGTTCCAGCAGATGCGGCGTAAGGTCAAGCGACAGTTCGATGCGGTCGCCTTTCTTCCATTTGCGGGCCACCTTTGCGTATTCACCGGCAGGAAGATTGTCAAGACTGATGTTCAATGTATCAGAGCCGCTGATCAACTTTGCCTTCGTCGTCTTGCTCCATTCAGGAATTCTCAGTGCCAATGTGAATTCAGCCGGTTTGGCCGGAGAGAGTTCTATGGAGATATTTCCGGAAACCGGATAATTTCCACAGACTCTGACTCCCACGGAGTTGCGTTTGTCAATGGAAATCTCCGCCTCGGAATCTCCATAATGGTTTATCTTGAGACAATCCCCTTCTGTGAGATATGCGAGAGACGGAATCATCGCGAAGGCGCGTGGACCATTTGCATTGCAGCAGTTTATATCCATATGGCATTGCTTCTCCCCTTCTACTCTCCAGCCTTCAAGCGGGGTATATTTGGCGATCTGGCTGCCGTCACACTTCATCGAACCGAGAATGGCGTTGTAGAATGTCTTCTCGATCTGGTCAGCATAGCGGGAATCTCCGCAGAATTTCAGAAGTCTGCTGCAAAGCTGCATCCATGTGAATCCGACGCAGGTCTCCATAGTGTGGTAAGTCGGAACGGTCTGGAGAGCTTTTCCGCCGTACCAGCACTCGATCGAGCTGCCAGAACCGGCGATGTTGATTTCTTCCTCGATTATATGTGAAACGCTCTTGCGCACAGCCTCGTAATAAGTTTCGTTTCCGGTCACTTTATAGTATTCGAGCAGGCCCTCGTAGCAGGACATCATTTCGTATGCCTTGGCACCGTTCTCGTATGAGAACCATTTGGTCTCAGGATGCGGAAAGCGCAGAGCCACAGGCACATCTGAGCGGCTCACCAGTTTCGGGCCATCCGGACTTTCCCACTGCGAGACAATGTCTGTCGCAAAATCGAGGTAGCGTTTGTCTCCGCTTATGTTGTACAGTTTCATGACCGGTTCAAGTACGGAAGAACTTGCCATGCCTCTGTATAAGCCACATTTTACGATCTTGGCATTCTTGGATTTGAGCTGTGAAATGAGGTGGTCAGCCACACGCGATGCAGCAGAAAGGGCACGAGTGTCTCCTGTGAGTTCGTACCACGATAGCAGTCCCAACATTGTGTATTTCCTTCCCCAGATGTCCCAATCTTTCAGTTGAGCTTCAGGAGCATAGTTTCCGATGTAGCCGTCAGGGCTCTGGGTCCCGATAATCTGTCCGACAGAAGCTGCGATCTTTTCATAAAGTGCGGCATTGCCGGTATAGCGGTATGTCTCGATTGCGCCCAAGGTCCATTTCCCCCAGAACTCACTTTGCCATCGCCATGTTTCAGTCCTGTGGCGGAAAGGCTCCACGAGGGCATCGACATCCTGTTCCATAACGCGATGACTGATGCAGTCGTCGATTCTTCCGCCTACATATCCATTGATTTTCACCGACTTCTCTTTCAGTTCCGCAGTCTTTGCGCGGCTGATATTTCCTCCTGCACAGATGGAGCAAGCGAAAATTGTGAACAATGTGCTCAAGACAAATGCCCTGACGCTAAGATTGTTTTTCATATTCAATGATCGTTTTATAAATTTCAGAATGGCTAATTTACGAAAAAAAGCCGAGTACCGGTAGTCTGACACTTTAGAATCCGAAAAAGGTTAAAAATATTTGATAGAGTTCACCTATGATTCTAAAGGCTTCGTCAATTGGCAAGCTGCCCGTCTATTATGTTCAGAAGAGTTACCGCAACGAAGACGGTAAGCCGTCCACCAAGTACGTAGAGACGGACAGGCGGTCAGCCACGGCGGACGTGGCCAGCCCACGGCCTCGGGAAGTGGG
>OGON01000618.1_pt1 | contig 28191 bp, 21 predicted proteins | sample 1552671 | NCBI WGS metagenome assembly OGON01 (sample SAMEA2580136, study PRJEB22360) | human gut metagenome | biome: human gut; feature: human-associated habitat; material: faeces | place: Denmark | collected 2008/2010 | reverse complement strand
ATCTGTACCCTCATACTTATTGATTGTCAACGTACCTGTCTTATTTGTATCAATCGTAGGTAAATTAGTTTTTGTAGCACTATCTGCCCAAGCTGGTGTGCCGAATGATGTCAGCACCATGGCTGCGCCTAGGAGACCAGCCAACATTTTTTTAAATTTTTTCATGCTTTTTTCCTCTCTTATTTCTTTTTCATTGTTGTCGTGTTACGTGCGACCGGCAGGTGTTACTTACCAATCGCGTTTCTTCTTTGTCTCTTATGTCTGGAGTATTGTACCTCCTTTCTAAGATTAATCAAGAAAAATATCAAGCAGCATAGCGTTGCTAGCGCCATTCCGCATAATATTAATAACATTGCTCCATAACCACCGGTGTTTGGTAGAAGGAACTTCATACGGTTGCTTATTTGAAGCTCTATCGTATTATTGTCTGTGGTGAAGACATATGCCTGTCCATCCACTGTTGTTCCATCTACTTGATTCCTCTTTATTTTAATGATTATTGGATCCTTTAATAAGCTGTAGCCTGCTTTGGCTTTCGTCTCTGTCAGACGGTATGTTCCATCTTTTAAGTCTTTAAACTCTGCTATTCCCTGTGCTTTCCCAACACCATCCGTTGTCTCACCTGTGGTAGCAAATTTAGCTTTAAAACTAGAATCTACTTTAAAGCTATCACCACCTGTTGATGTATTATCCAGCGACAATTTTTCAAGCTTAAATTCTACACCATTTAGCATCTTAGATGTATCCGTAGCATCTACCTTTGTTATCTTGATGTTGGTCAGCGGACTGTATGTATTGGTTATCGTGTATTTCTTTGTAATTGAACTTCCATCCTCTGTACTTGGCGCCGATATAGCATCGGTATATGACACCTTAAACAAGTCATTCAGATATTCACTATTCTCGATAACATTTACGACCTCACCATTAGCTACTGTCACTTCTACTATTCGATACTTATATGGCTTAGTTTTATCTACTTTTCCATCAGTATTTGCATATCTATCCAGACCGGTAAATGAACATGTCCATTCAGTCTTATTAGGATTATATGTATCTTTATTCAAAGTACGATAATCGGCTTCGGTCTGCCCCGGTGTTGCATATTCTACTGGTTCCCAGTTATCCTTTTCATTTACACGTCTTTGAAGCTGTATGTTTATTGAATCAGGTATTGTAACACCGCTGACATTTTTCCATTTCTTAGTAAGTTCAATATTTATAACCGGCTTCAGTTTATTTGTGAAGATAAATTCTGTCTGAGCAGCAGCATCAGCCTTTACTGCTCCTGACACCACTGTGAGCTTGTTCGTATCATCATATATGACTGTTGGTTTGTATCTTTCTCCAAGACTATCACCACTTGATACATCCACACTATCAAACACTGCACCATCAGAAGCGCTTATCTCTGATATGGTGTACTGTGTTCCTGCTGGAATGCCATTGATGACTATTGGTTTAAATTCTCCGTTTGCATCCTTCTTATTAATATAGCATGTCATCTCAATTGGGTTAGTTCCTTCCAGGTTCATACCTGCTACGTTAAAAAACTTCACTTTAAAGGTGTATTCACCATTCAGCTCATCTGATACAGCAGCCTGTTTCTTTTTAATAGTAATTGTTCCTGTCTTTACTTTATTTGTGTATTTGACCTTTAGTTTCGTGGCTATCGTAGAATTGTCCGGATCACTATATGATCTAAATACAATCGTATTTGCATCCTCAGTATTTGCATCGCCATTCTTCTTTGCCCAGGCTGATGAATCTTCTTTAGAGTCAACTCCCGGATATCCTACTGTTTTTTTATCACCAATAGTCAAACCATCATTATTTCTTTGCTGACCATCTTCTAATCCTTTTTTATATTTTTCCTTTCTACCATCCTTTATTGTACTGCCGTGTTGATTTGTCAAGTTGGTGGTCGCAGAAGTTAAATCAACCGTATCTCCTTCTTTATTATTTGTGGTAACCGGTTCACCATTTTCATACATTGTCCACGATGTATCAAAAACTTCTGTATCCACATCCTCACTCAGTGCTATATAGCTGCCTCGCCTGAACTGGTCTGAGAATGTAGCCGTCTCGCCATTGGCTAGTACAAATTTTCCATCGTCGCCCATTATATTTGTAGTAGACGATTTATCTGAAGAAATCGTATATACCGCATTATCCGGATACATCAATGTACCACTCTTAACAGAGCCATAATCAGCTATTTCATGCTGCTTTGTGACAAAGCCTGTCGGTTCAGTCACTTCAGCTGAAGGAATAAACTTGAAATCATCAAGGTAGAAATTCCTGCTGTAGTCATAGTTAAATTTAATATATTTCAACTTTGATAAGTCAATATCTGAATCTCTAACAAGCTGACTAACATCTACATTGACTGTTATCCACTTTTTATTTGAAAGTGAATTATTTATCGTTACTATATCCTGAGTCAGGTATTTTCCTGTTTGTTTGCCTTCGTCATCCTCCAACCCAATATACATATATTTTATACTCGGATTGTATGTATCGTCATAATAGAACTTAAACTGCAGGTATTTATAACGCTGTATTGTCTTTCCCACATTATAGGTTGCATCAAACTGCTCCTCATTCTTCGGTGAAATTATTCCCCATCGTCTATCTTTATATTTACCGCCCACATCATTATCGGCTGCCCACCAATGGACTACATCACTTTGACCATCCTTTTTTGGGTAGTTTTCGAACTTGTTTCCGTAAACACTTTGTATCTTAGAAGAATCAAATGTATCATTAAATACGGCTGGCTTAACTGTCCCTGCAGTTGCTTGTTTAATACCAAAATGTGTAGCCTGATTCTGTATAGTGAATGGGAATACAGACGTATTGTCAAACAATGTGTCCGGGAATATATCCTTATTCACATCAGTTGTATCCACACTCTTCTCCACCTGGAACTGATTCTCGTCCGGGAAGTTGAATGATATAGACATATTTGACTCCCAGAGACCTCTCTCCATGTAGAACATGGTGAGGGTGTGCTCTTTGGTATTATCTGCATTTGGCAAAATTTCAGAAAAATTATATACATTAGAGTCTGCACGACCGCTTCCAGTACTATTCTTCACTCCATATACTGTAGCTTTTTTATCTTTAAAGTCGATAGTTCCTGAAACAACTCCATGATCTCCACCAACGTCAAGCACAAGTTGTCCATCAATGAACACCCACACATCGTCATCTCCGGAGAAATTGAACTCGATTGGTATATTCGTTGTATCTGTTTGATTTTTTGGGTTTTTTCCAACTACTGTTCCATCATCAGTAAGCTTGAACTTTAAATCAAATTTTTGTCCAAATCCATAGTTTAATTTACAAGCATTTCCTGATTGTGCACTTGTATTTAAAGGAAAATAATTTGCATCATGTGTTACATTATTATTATTCTCTGCAGTTTGTCCATGCACTCCTTCTTCAGTACTTTGAAGAAAATATTTTCCTGTTGAAGCATCTCTTTTAAGCTGCAAATTTTTGTTTGCTGCATCCTCTTTTGCGCTGTCAAATACCCAATATTCTGCCTCATACTTTTTATCTGTGCTACTTTCCTTGGATTCCTTAATAAAAGGAAACGAAACATCATTATATACTTTTCCAAGAACTGCATTCTTTAAATTGTGTCCATTCAGAAAATCCTCATTAAAATACGGCGACAGCACAGTTCCTCTATCAGTATTTATCTCAAGACGACCCTTATTTAATTGTCGAGCTACCAATCCCTGTGTAGCACTTTGGCTGGTTTTAAGCTCTTTTCCATCAATGCCCCACATTGAATTATTCTCATAATAAAACTTATTTGTATTATTATATCCAAATAAGTTAAGTGAGTTGGCAATCTGCGAAAAATGAGTACTTCCATCATCATAATTTTGAAAGTTACCGGTATACAATGGATCTATTGCTCCATTTGAATAATAATAATAACTTAATGCCTGATCCAGCTGTCTGAATGGTTGATATATACGATCCGTATAAATACTTGTAGCTTGATAATTATCTCTGTTGTATCCATTCAGCTCATAGTCAGAATAATAGTCATACAGTGTAGTGTTGACGTATAGCTTATCATTGTCTCGTTTATATGGTTCCTCTGCCACATCTACAATCGATTTCTCTGTTTTAGCACCATCACCATCCTTAATTTTGCCTTCGGCATTTCTAACAGTTCCTACTTCGTCCCAGTAACCGGATCTCCTAACATTATTATATATACTATCATCGCTCGAATCCGCATAAAAGCAAGGATTGTTGTACAAATTCCATGGAATGGTCAAATTCATAGTATAATGCGAGGTAGTGCTAAATCCTTTTCTCATTTTTTGAACATCTAAGGTTGTGTCACCATTTCCATTAGCTGAACTGTAAAATACAATATGATCGTACATTGCATCTAAATCAGTCTTATATACACTACCTTTTTTTTCACTATCACGCTCTAAGACTATATTTTTAAACGAATCACCTTGATCATTCCATGCAAAGCACCATACCTTCTCATTTGGTTTTGGCAGAGAATTATCCGCTGTATCACCAGCATAAGAAAGCTCTGACAATGTCGCATCAAAATATACTGTATATGTACCACTAGGGTTATTTCTATATATACTTAATCCGGCATTTCCTTCACTATCTATAGTAACAAAACTCCGGTTTCCATTTGGATAAAATCTATAGATAATATTATCTTTTTCCACTTCTATAATAGTGTCTGATGATAATGTTTTTCCATTGAGGTCATAGCTTAGGATTGTATTATCTTCTACAATAACATTTTCATAAATACCATTCCCTATTTTCACTTTTATACTATCTTTTTCGTCAATAGGGAAATCAGTTTGTTTAAAATATAGCTTTTTAATTGTCGGTTCAGATGAATTTTTCTTATCTTTACTCCATACTGAATTTATTGAACCAGTGCTATTGTTGCTTACTGTTCCATAATATAGGACGCCACCTTTGCTAATTGCTGTTGCTAAGTCAAAGGAATCCGTAATAGGGTTGTTTTTAGCATCAATAAATCTCACATATTGATATGCATTTCCATTCACATCATTTGGAACTGTTACTTTACCATCCGTTACCTGTTCACTTGTAGAGTCATCATACTTGCCATCTAAGCTGAACTGTGCCTGTACTCCGCTCAGCTCACTTGCTGTCATATCCACAAATGACAAACTTTGTCCTGCATTTGATGTATATTCTTTTAATGCATATACAGCTTGTCCATCAATCGGACCAGTTGCAGTGCCATTTTGTGCATATACCTTTCCTTTTTTAAGAACATCCGCTGACATTTCAGTTCTGTAATAAGGCTTCTTCTTTATTGGATTATCATTGTCATTACCATAGTCACTATATTTCGTATATGTAAAAAAGAATTTGTTATCTGGTTTAATGTTCCAACTTGAAGCATTCCAATACCAATATCCGCTATTTGGATCGTATTCACCTTTATGTACATCAGCCCATCCATTAACATTTAATTCAATATCAGCGTCTGCTTTAGTCCAATCCACTTCTCCTAGATTCATTCCTGCAGGATTTAAATATATATAATTCTGATTTATCGTAAAGGTTGTAGTAGCAGTCTGCTCCTCCGCAGACACACTTCCCCCATAAACTGCTGTTCCCAATATAACAAGCAATGCCATCACAATGCTGACTATTCTTTTGAACATTTTTCTCATCATTCTCATCATCAACTCTCCATGCGATTCTTCTCTTAGACCTTTTTCGATATATATATAATTATATACTTTCGATACTTTTCGTAAATATAATTTTTTTAGATTTGTATCATTATTTTCATATCTTTTCTTCATATGTTAATCTGGTTCTACCTCACCCCCGGATTTTTTGCGCTTTCTATACTCGCTTGGACTCATTCCATAAAACAACTTAAACCGCTGTCCAAAATACGATACATTATCAATGCCTACCTTCTCACAAATCTGGTTAACCTTCATATTGGTGGTCTCAAGCAGTCTCTTTGCCTCATCTATACGCTGGGAGATAATGTAATGACTGACTGTATCCCCTGTCGACTGTTTGAAAATAAGGCTCAAATACCCCGGTGAAAGAAAGACCATATCAGCAAGGCTCTCCAGGTTTATCTTCTCTGACAGATGCGCCTTGATATAGCTTTTGACCAGTGCTACATCCTTTCGGATCTGCTTGTCATCTGTAGCGATATTTTCACCATAATTACAGATATTTTCTTCTATGATATTATATAACTCGTTTAGAGATTCTGCCTCAAAAAGCTTCTCGACCTGTTTCTTCCCCGGTCCATAGACACTTCCATGAGCTGCATTGTCCAGCTCAAGCGCAATCTCTGCAAAAACAAACTTCACAAATGTCTCGGAGTCCGATTTATTCTGAAACATCATGTGCTTCAAGTGCCCATACTCTCTTCTGACAAGCTCGATATCCCTCTTTCTGATGTACATAAGCAGCTTGTTTATACACTCCGCTCTCTCAGATTCATCACGTTCGACAAGCTCATCATCATCCTCGTAGTAGATGCCATTGTTGTCAGCAAAAAATCTGTTTTCCATAAGCTTTTCAAGCCTCTGACAGCTGTCATGTATCTCATAGATATCATTCATGCCTGCGCCAACAGCAAGATAGCATTGCTGACCATACACCTCAGTAATCATATAGTATATGCCCTCAGCCATATAGCTTAACCTGCTGTAATGATTCTCCCGAAGCAGGATGAGCACATAGTTGCCGCCCAGGCTGACAGCCTCTGCCCTTGAAGCAAAGCTCTCATTTATTCTATCAATGACTTTATCGGCATTTTCATTCCAAAATGCACTGTCTACCCACAAAAGCATGATATTACTCACATGTTGGGCAGAGTTTAAATCATTCATTTGTGTGAATCTCATAAGCTCGTCCATATACCGCCTGTTTCCTGTTGCAATATATTGCGACAGCAAAAATCCACACATTAAAAATGTCATCTTGTTTTTTTGTTCTTCATTTTTTCTGCTATCATGTATCTCACAAATCATCTGTGCCATGCACGACGCAATCTCTGTCGGTGCAACAGGCTTTAAGATATACAGCTCCACTCCATGCTCTATCGCCATTCGGGCGCTCTCAAAATCACGCTGTCTGCTTACAATCACTATATGTATATGAGGATTGACACCTTTTTCTCTGGCATAGCCTATGATATCTGTCCCGGTCTCTATGCTGTCAAAAATCTCCGTAAGCATGATATCTATTCTGCGCTCACCAAGCAATTGTGCGGCTTTCTGTGGATTTGCCACCTCCATTATCTCGTATATAAAATCAGAGTCTGTGCTCTCGATTATTTCCCTTAACTCCTGTCTGTCCTTATTGTTGCTATCCAGGATTAGTATATTCAACTTCTCCATTTTTGCCCCCTAAACTAAACAAAACACTGTCGATGCAACCTATATATTTAGTACAATTATATAACAACCCAGTACCTTTTTCAACTTGTGAAAGCTATATAACTACTTTGTCAGGCTGTACACCACAGCATAATATCAAATAACAGCCCATGTCTCATTGAGTCATAGGCTGTTATCATTAGTACAGTTATTAAAATATATACTAGCAGCAGAACATCTGCCAGCAAAGGAATGTGGCTAGCAGGCTGCAGCACTCGCTGCCCCTGCCACTAGGGCGTCCGTATATGTCTCCCATATCCGAATACCACGAGCCACCATTTTCAATTATCTGCATAAACTGGCGGTACTGCATGTTGTTTGGCTCAAGCGACACTGCTCGCTGTATGTGTTCTATGGCTGTCGCTGTGTTTCCGAGCTTTTGGTTTGCGACAGCACTGTAGTAGTACCACCTTCCGCGTCTCTCAGCAAAAGGTACCTCCTCAAGCACCTTCAGTGCCTCATTGTAGTAGCCGTTGCTGATGAAATTGCCTGCTGCACGCACCTTTGGATTGTCATCCTGTGCACTGCTGCCTGCATTATTGTAGGTATAGCGGCCATAGAAACCGCCAAACGGTCCACCTGCTCCAAATGGATCACCTGCTCCCGGTCCACCACCATATGCTCCACCATAGGAGCTGCCGCCGTATGAGCTTCTGCTTCCCGCACCGCCATATCCACCGGCTCCGGCAGCACCGGACTGCTTTTCCTTCATTATCTGGTCATATGCCTGCTGCACCTGCTTAAACTTCTCCTCAGCCTGATCCTTGTTAGGATTGTTGATATTGGCATCAGGATGATATTTTCTGCTTAAGCTCCTGTAGGCCTTTTTTATTTCATCGTCACTTGCACTGCGGCTGACACCGAGCACCTGATATGGATCTATCATTTATGTTTCTTCCTTTTCTTCATCTGAATATACTCATACTTGCTCCACACACCGGAGTATAGAACATTTCTGATTATATCCGCATGTAAGAGAATTGGCAACCTCTCAAATATTTTTGCTGCCTCTGAAAGCATAGATGTCATCATAAGCCGACAGGATTTGTCAAATTTTTCCTGATCATTATTGCAGCAATGCATGAGCTGTATAAGTGGATTATATGATTTCTTTTTCACATCATCCCCTATGTCCTCATACGCATCCATTATATAAATAAATTTGCCCATGTAGCAGCCAAATTCCTTCAAATCCTTCTGCCACTCATCCTGCTTCCACGCAAAAAGCATGCCGAGCATCTCTCCTGTCAGCCCTGCAACTGCATCAATATTGGTATCATTGCTCTTCTCGCACTCTGCAAGCCTTGCAATGTAGTCCTCTATCGCCTTAGCCTGTATCGGATAGCCTTTTTTTGCCTTCTCAAAGTCCTTTTTCAGCATCTCTGCGTATGTCTTCTTCGTCAGGCTTTTATCGTCCTTCCAGTCATCTATCAGATTGTAGTATGCAAGCAGTATGTTCATAGCTGCAGCATACTCTGTAATCTCATTGGTGCGAAGTGTACGCTTCTTCGTAGGGTGCACGCTGCATACAAATCCATCCCGCGTCACACTATCCGGCTCGTACAAGCCTGTCAGAAGCACTATGAGAAAAGTCATGTCATAGTTTAGTGCCATCTGTGCACGCCTGCCATACTGCGACTTCATTGTCTGGCACAGCCCGCAATAATAGCTTTGATATATTTTTTTATTTTCCTCGGACAAGGTGTCCTTATTGACAGTTATATATCCAAACATTTCTCTTCTCCATGCTCTTATGTACAGGTATATATATTGACATACTAGCTGCGTCTCACAAACTGCTCCCGGCACTTCGGACAGGTAATACAGATCTTGCCATGTCCTCTTGGCACCCTGACCTCCTGCTTGCACATAGGGCACTTGAAGAACTTGTACTGCTTCCTCTGTGCAAAGCGCTTTTTCCTGCGCTCTGCCTTTACGGTCCACTCATACCTGGCATTTAAAAACTTCTGATTCTCTGCATAGCGCTTGTTTACATTTCTCGAAAATACACGAAAATACATATGTATCATCAGTCCTATAGCCAGTATATCAAGTATCGCCGACCTTGTAAATATTGAAACCAAAAGTAATATCATTACTACCCATGACTCAGCCCTTGCAAGCTCGTCCATCCCGTTTCTTCCATTCATAAATCTGATAAATTTTTCTCTCATATTACCGCCTCGCCCTATATTTTCATTATAGCCAAATTCTTACCTCATACAGTGTCCACGCTATGAATTTGAGGTTTTAAATCGTTCTTTACATTTATTAAGATAATATTGAAGATAAAAACCGTCAATAGACCTATCGTCTTTTAAGAAACATTTTATATTTCGTTTATTAAAGTTGGTAAAAGGGCTTGATTTTTGGAAAAATGCTTGGTATATTAAATAAATATGCAGGACAGGTGATCGCGGCTGCAGGTGTCGAAAGACCGCAGGTGAGGAAAGTCCGGGCTTCATAGGGCAGGATGCCGGTTAACGGCCGGTGGAGGAAACTCTAAGGACAGTGCAACAGAAATATACCGCCACTTTTGTGGTAAGGGTGGAATGGCAGTGTAAGAGACTACCGCCTCACTGGTAACAGGGAGGGCACATGTAAACCCCATCCGAAGCAAGACCGAAACAAAGCTTTGACGTGGCCCGCCAGCTTTAGGTAGGTTGCTTGAGGCGTCTGGCAACAGGCGTCCTAGATAGATGATCACTCAACGACATAACCCGGCTTATCGTCCTGCGTATTTTAATAATCTAAAGCCTATTGGCGTTTCGTAAAATAACTTATTAGTAACGTGCGCCGCAAGGTGCACCATTAAAAATGCAACTGAGATATCTCAGTTGCATTTTGTTATTTCCCGGTAACTATCATTTGCTGTTGTATATGATGCAGTCTACCGGTAATTATTATTTGCTGTTGTATGTAATAAAGTCTACCGTCATCTCTATCTGCTCCTCGAAAGCCACATCAGGTGTACCGTCTCCCTTTTGCAGACCATAGCTTCCAAAATAAGAATGGCACCCGCCATCAATGACATACTCATATGTATCCTCCGGCAGATTTGAGCGGTATTTGCGGTATTTGTCCATATCAAGCACACCATCCTCTGAACCGTACACGCTAAAAACCCTCAGATCTGAATCCGACAGGTCAGCGGTAGAATATGCTGCAAAAAGATATAGTCCGTCAAACTCATCAACATGCTTTGACACATATTCTGCAGCCATGGCTCCGCCTAAGGAGTGGCCTCCCATGTACCATTCCTGTATGGATGGGTATATTTCCTTGTATTTTTCAATGATACCGTCTGCTGCATTCTGGTCCAATACTGCGAGGTTGCCCGGCATATGTACAAGTATGCACACGAAATTATTCTTTGCAAGCTCATGCATCAGCGGCGCATACGCCGTATACTGTACCCTGCCTCCCGGATAAAAAATCAATGCCTTTGTGGCTTTTTCCTTATCCTGCGGTGCAAAGGTTATCGTATAATTCTTAAGCTTTAAGTCGTACTGGGTGGCCTGTATACGCTTGTCCTTCTTTTCAATAGTAACAGAAACCTCTCTGTCTGAATCGATTGCAGCCTCCGCAATTGAGTCTGCCCGATAATAATTTCCCACATAACAATTTACGGCAATCCCGCCAATTGCCATGACTGCAATTGCCACAAGCAGTATTCTATACACAGCCGGAATGCGGGATTTTTTAGTTTTATACATTAAAGCAGCTTCCTCCTACAAACTCACGAAGCAGTGAATTGTTTGGTATGCCGTCAGCCGGCATCGGAAGAAAGTAGTCTAAGAGCTTAAGCAGCCTCTTTGCCTCGAGATACTCCGGGCAGTCTCTTTCTATGCCAAAAAGCAACGGCTCCGCATACACCTTGAGTACCGCAAGCTCATACACAAGTGCAGAGTTGAACATCACATCCGCCTGTTCCTGGAAAGGAAAGATATTCTCCCTTTCACCCTTTCTGACAGACGGCCACATAGCGATTGTCTCCATGGCATTTGTACCTCGTGTGCGCGCATCACGCACAATCCGGCGTATAAGTCTTTCATCTGTGGTGGAAAGAGGATTGTGCTCGTCAATATTGAGCTGTGTAAGCGCTGATATATAGATTTTGAACTTGTGCTCAGGCGGGATAAGCTGTGAAAGCCTGTCATTTAAGCCGTGGATTCCTTCTATGACAAGTATATCATCAGCTCCCAGCGTCAGCTTTCTTCCGCGGTACTCTCTCTTTCCTGTCTTGAAATTGAAGGAAGGCATATCAACAGCCTCTCCTTTAAGAAGCCTGTTCATATCCTCATTGAACAGCTTCACATCAATAGATTCAAGGCACTCAAAATCAAAGCTTCCGTCCGGATGCTTCGGGCAAAGCTCCCTGTCCACATAGTAGTCATCCAGACTTAACGGATGTGGCTTTCTGCCCTTTGCGATAAGCTGGATTGACAGTCTGTTGGCAAACGATGTCTTGCCTGATGATGAAGGACCTGCTATCATGACAAATTTCTTTTTGTCATCCGAAGCAATCTGCGCTGCAAGATTTCCTATCTTCTGCTCCATCAGTGCCTCCTGAAGCAGCATGATTTCCTGTCCCCTTCCTGCTGCAATCGCATCATTTAGCGAGCCTATCGTGCCAATTCCAAGCATCTTGCTCCATTCCCTGGAATCATCCAACGTGTGAAACAGCTTATTTGATGTCACAAGCGGCTCAACACTCCTGCTGTGAGCACCCGGAAAAAGAAGCACGAAGCCACTCTCATACGGCACTATATCAAAGTATTTGAGCATGCCTGTCGAGGGTGCCATAAATCCGTAGAAATAATCCACCACACCATCCAGCTCATAGAGATTGACTCTGGAGCTTCTCCTGTAGTGCAATAGCCTCTCCTTATCATGCAGCCCTTTTTCCTTGAAAAGCTGCTCCGCATACTGTGTTTTTGCACTGTGCTTGGTAATCGTGAGGTCTTTTTCCACAAATGTGTACATGCTGCATACTATCCTGTCGATATCATGCTCTGTCACGCTTTTCTCACTGTTTTCTCTGCTGCCTTGGTCTGTATCTTCATTATATTTTTCCTGTTGGCTGTCCGCACACTCCACTGCTTTCTCAAGCTGACAATAATAGCCTTCTCCGAGCGAATGCATCACATGAAGCTGTGTCATGCTGCCATATACATCGTATATAGCCCTCTGCAAAAGCAGCACAACACTTCTTCTGTATGTACGCCTGCCATCCCTGTCAGCTGTCGTCACAAAGCTAAGCTCACAGTCACTTTTTATTTTCTTATTCAGTTCACGAAGCCTGCCGTTTACAATTCCAAGGATTATGTCATCCTCATAATAATCCTTGAATCTGTCTGCTACGGCTTCTAAAGTATCACTTTCTGATGCTGTCACTGCCATGACCTGTCCGTCCGGCAAGGTCACCTTCACACTATATTCCTGCATTTCTTATTGCCCCCATAGTCGAATATGCTGCCTCATTGTATGCCATCATCTCGTTTATCTGCTCGATTCTGTCCATGATGGAATCACTCATATCCTGTGTCCTTAGCTGCTGCATGATGGCAGCCAGCTTGTGGTGTTCCCTGACAAGAAACTTCCGAAGCACCGGATTACCGTTTTTGATAAGTACCGGTCCGTACAGATCGCATACAGTAACCGTCGTATCGTCCATATTGTCCCATGCGGAATTGTCCGCACACGGCACACATCTGAACATCGGATAGTATTTTCCGTCCTCCAAAATCATATCCTCATCAACTATCTTATAGCCTGTGTTCCTTACATATTCACGGACTTTGCTCACTTCCGACTGTGGCTGCAGAATCAGCTCCTTTGCCGACCTGCACACTGTCTCCCCTGCGGTTAAAATGTGAATAACAAGCTCTCCTCCCATTCCTGCTATGACAATAGAGTCAACCTCTCCGTCGTGTATCGCTTCAAGCCCATTGGAAAGCCTTGTGGTAATCTGCTCTGTCAGACCGTTTGCCCTTATATGCTCATTGGCGCGCTCAAGCGGTCCCTTATTTATATCAACAGCAATTGCTTTCGGTATTATATTACCCTGCACCAGGGCAATAGGCACATAGCCATGGTCGGTTCCCACATCACACAGCGTGTAGCCGGCCGTGACCATCGATGCCACTGCCTTCATTCTTCTGGATAGCCTAATCATCTTACTCTAAGTAGTCCTTCAGCTTTCTACTTCTGCTTGGATGACGAAGCTTTCTTAGCGCCTTTGCCTCAATCTGGCGGATACGCTCACGAGTGACGTTGAACTCCTTACCTACTTCTTCAAGTGTTCTGGCTCTGCCGTCCTCTAAGCCAAAGCGGAGTGTGAGTACCTTCTGCTCTCTCTCTGTAAGAGTTCCAAGCACCTCCTCAAGCTGCTCCTTAAGAAGTGTGAATGCTGCCGCATCAGCCGGAACCGGTACATTATCATCCTTGATGAAATCACCAAGATGTGAATCCTCCTCCTCACCGATTGGAGTCTCAAGTGAAACAGGCTCCTGCGATATCTTGAGTATCTCACGCACACGCTCTACCGGCATGTTCATCTCCTTGGCAATTTCCTCCGGTGAAGGCTCTCTGCCAAGCTCCTGAAGGAGCTGTCTTGACACACGGATGAGCTTGTTGATTGTCTCAACCATATGCACAGGAATACGGATTGTTCTGGCCTGATCAGCTATGGCTCTTGTGATAGCCTGGCGAATCCACCATGTGGCATATGTAGAGAATTTGTAGCCCTTCTTGTAGTCGAACTTCTCAACTGCCTTGATAAGACCTAAGTTTCCCTCCTGAATCAGGTCAAGGAAAAGCATTCCTCTTCCCACATATCTCTTTGCGATGCTGACAACAAGACGCAGGTTTGCTTCTGCAAGACGCTTTTTGGCATCTGCTCCCTTGTCCACATCCCTCTGCAGTGTCTTTATTTCTTCCTTTATCTCAGCCTTTTCCTCTTCCGATGCACCATCAAGGCGGCCCTTTAGTACATTAATCTTCTCGGTTGCTACCGCTCCGTCCTCCATATTCTGGGCGAGCTCAATCTCCTCATCTGCTGAGAGAAGAGGTACCTTACCTATTTCCTTAAGATACATACGGACAGGATCCTCGACGCTGACTCCCTCCGGTACTGAGAGATCAATCTTTTCAACCTCTACCTCGTCCTCATCATCGAGTATGATATCATCATCCACGTCATCATCATTGCTGATTTTAAGCACGTCTATGCCGTTTTGCTCGAGATAATCAATTACCATCTCAAACTTCTCCGGATCCAGATTTAAGTCCTTGAAAAAATCTGCAATTTCCTGATATTCGAGCATATTCTTTTTCTTTTTTCCAAGCTCAAGAATCTCAATAAGCTTCTGCTGGAAATTCAGTCTCTGCTCCTGCTCCTGTGCCATGTCTTTTTGTTCCTTTTTCTTTGCCATTTTATTTTCCTCTTTATTCTGGTATTTTTTGCAATTCTTCGAGTGCACGCTTATCCTCAATAATCCTCATCATGCCCTCCATATCTGTAGGTGCCAGATGCTTTGAGCGGTAGTCTATGCTGTTTTGCTTGATACGGACAACGGTTTCCCTGAGTGCGGTTGCCTTGTCATTTTTGCCCTCCACCTGATGGATTGTGGCATTGAAAAGCCCTGCCACCTCGCGCTGTTCGTCCTCATCGGTAAACATGCTTACTATCCTGGCCGGATTTACTGTATGCGTGGTCTCGTACTGTGAAAAAACCTCCTTAGCCACCTTGTGGTACAGCTCTTCGGTAAAGTCATCTGCACTGATACGCCCCTTTATCCTGTCAAAAAGTGAATTATCCTCTATGAGCCATGTGAGGAGAAGCTTCTGCGACTGCTTCATGCCATCCTCCTTTTTATTTTTCTCATTGATTCCACTTTTAAGCTTTGTCTGGGGCTTTACGATACCGCCCTTCATTGCCATACTGTTTACGAGCTTTCTTAAGTCGTCGTATGGTATGCTGTACTCTCTGGACACTGCCTGCGTATAGTTTGTCCGCTCAAGCTCCTCGGTAAACCCAAGCAGCTTCTTTGCGATTTCATTATAAAATGCGGTTTTTGACTCAGGATCGTCCATATCATAGCCTGCCTGCATGATCCGTATCTGAAACATAAAGCTGTTTTCAGCCTTTTTGATACGCTCCTCATACTCCTGTGCGCCAAGCGCCTTGATAAACTCATCCGGGTCCTTGTACGGCCGCATGTTAATGACCTTTGTTGTGATGCCTACCTCCTTGAGTATCGGAATCGCACGCAGCGCTGCCTTTACCCCGGCGCCATCACTGTCATATGTCAGATATACCTCATTGGTGTATCTCTTTAATAGTGAGGCATGTCCGCTCGTGAGCGCCGTGCCAAGCGACGCCACCGCATTGTCAAAGCCCGCCTGATGCAGTGCTATGACATCCATGTAGCCCTCACACAAAAGGAGCTGGTTTTTCCTCGTGCTCCTTGCTATATTAAGTCCGTAAAGATTACGGCTCTTATCAAATATCTTTGTCTCCGGAGAGTTTAAATACTTTGGCTCTCCGTCACCCATCACTCGGCCTCCAAAGCCTATGACGCGGTTGTGCACATCCATAATCGGAAACATCGCACGATTCCAGAACTTATCGTGCCCGCCTCTGACCTCATCTATCGTCACAAGACCTGTCTCCTTAAGTATCTCATCATCATAGCCCTTGCTGCGCAGATACTTGTACAGATCATCACTGTACTGGTCCGAGTAACCAAGCCCGAACTTCTGCATTGTCTCATCGGACAGCTCTCTCTTTTTGAAATACTCATGCGCCCTTTGTCCTCTCGGTCCACGAAGCAGCATATAAAAATACTTCGCAGCCTCTTTATTTATCTCAAGCAGCTGTGTACGCCTGTCTGCCTCCCTCCTTTGTGCTGAGGTCATCTCCTGCTTGGGAAGCTCAATTCCCACACGGTCTGCAAGCTCCTGCATGGCCTCAGGGAAGGTAAAGTTCTCATACTGCATGAGAAATGTAAATACATTGCCTCCGGCTCCACAGCCGAAGCAATAGTACATCTGCTTATTCGGTGAGACTGAAAAGGATCCTGTCTTTTCGTTATGGAATGGGCATAATCCAAAATAGGTACTTCCCTTTTTCTGAAGATGCACGTAGCTTCCTATAACATCGACTATGTCATTTCGCGAACGTACCTCCTCTATAAGCTCGTCAGAGTAGTACGGCATTTTATCATCCCCTTACTGTTCATCTTTGTTGTCATTTGTGTCGCCCGGCGAGCGCGCCTGCAGTGCGGCACTTAGCTCTTACAATCGGCTAACGCTACGCTGCTAAGAGTCTGTACGAATTATCAGTAACCATCTATTTCCCAGGCTACCGGTACGAAATACTCGTGGAACTTCGTGGTGGCATACTGGTCTGTCATGCCTGATATATAGTCGCATATGATACGCCCTTTGTCATCACCCTGCCCTAGCATGGCGAGGTATTTCTGCGGCAGCTCCTCTATATGCTCCATATAATAGAAATAAAGCTGCTTGAGCATCGCCTTGGCCTTTTTCTCCTCGCTTTTTGCGACTGGATTGTTGTAGAGGTTTGCGAACATGAATTTACGCAAATCCTGCATTGCCTGCGCGGACTCTTTTGACATGCATATATCGTCCTTTCCCATGCTGTTTGTGATGATATTGTGCACCATATGATTGAGCCTGGCCTTGGTGCTGTGTCCAAGCGTGTTTCTTATCTCAAGCGGTATATCATCCTCGCACAGAAGCTGTGCTCGGATTGCATCATCAAAGTCTGAATTTATGTAGGCTATCTTGTCTGAAAGCCTGACTATTTTGCCCTCTAAGGTGTGTGGCATGAGCGAAGTCTGGTGATTTAGCATACCATCTCTGACCTCCCAGGTCAGATTGAGTCCTGCTCCGTCCTTTTCGAGCTTCTCCACTATGCGCACACTCTGCTCATTATGCTTAAAGCCACCCTCGTATATCTCATTGAGGATGCGCTCACCCGCATGTCCAAACGGTGTATGCCCCAGGTCGTGTCCCAGCGCTATAGCCTCCACCAGATCCTCATTCAGTCTCAGTGCCTTGGCTATTGTCCTGGCATTCTGCGACACCTCAAGCGTATGCGACATACGTGTGCGGTAATGGTCGCCCTTTGGTGTAAGAAACACCTGTGTCTTATTTTTCAGGCGCCTGAATGCCTTGCTATGCAGTATCCGGTCCCTGTCCCGCTGAAAAACAGGCCTGATATCGCACTGCGGCTCATCATAGTCCCTGCCTCTTGAGTTGATGCTCAGGCATGCGAACGGACTAAGTATTTCCTGCTCACGTTTTTCTATCTGCTCGCGAATAGTCATTTATCTGCCTCCTCGCTGTCACAGTCGTTATGTTCTGCTGCTATTCACACACAAATGTAACAAATAGCGTTACATTCCACTAATTATGCTCTACACTAATTATGCTCTACACTAGTTATTATTCGACGTGATTTTTAAAAATCCTTTTTTTATTTCTTTTTACTTTAATTTTCTTTCGGCAAAAATTAAATGCTATATCAATTACCGCCGAGCACATGGCGCAGCATCTGAAGCTGTCCTCCTGTGATTTCATTGTCGTAGCTGCCATAGTAAAATTTATCGTCTTTTGCCAGTATGCAGCCCACCCAGGTGCCCACATGACTGTCACTCTCTATGGCATCCTTCATGGATTTGTAGCCCTCTATTGTAAAATAAGCATCATAGCCCTTGAAGTCTGCCGGATTTATTTTCACTGCGCCAAAGGTATCCTCAAGACTTTTTATGAAATCCTCATCGCACTCCGTATAGCCTGTGACATCCTTGCTGTAGCGCGACTCTGACTGCCACTCCTCATCCCACATGAGAAAAACGCTGCAGTCCTTCCATGAATTGCTTTTTTCAACTACAGACAGCTTCTTGTATGAATTTGATGCGTTGCCCGACATCTGTAAATATGTATCGTCACCGTTCTTATTCATATATAAGAGGTTTGAAACTGCAAGCTCATAGTACCTGCTGCCATAGTCCTGATCCTTGTATACAATATAGCCAAGCGGACTGCCAGTCCCTGCATAGTCAAGCTCTATGGTTATCGGAATATACACCTGACTGTCATAAACCATAGGCCCAAGCCTGTCATCATTTGTGATACAGCTTGCGACCTTTTCATACTCAGCCGGCTCGTTTGAAGGCGACATGAAATATGTGTAAACAACAATAATTGCAATGACAACAACCGGCACAATGACTATTACAGCTTTTAATGTTTTCCTTCGAACCCTGCGTCTGTGAATGCGCACTTTCCTGTCTGCATGCTCATCGCAATACCTGTATTTCACCAGTCTGTATACAACGAAAAGCTCCAGCACAAGCAAAAACACAGCAAAGGCCATCATACAGCCGGCCTGCCACATCACCTTGTGATTGACAAATTTCTTATCTATAAACCTAAGCGGTATGAGTATTATCGTCCAAAAAAGCGTATTTCCCAACACATACCGTGAATATATTTTCCTGCTTTTTATCACGGTAAGCGGAAAAAATGAAACAATCACTGTCAGCATGAGCACAATTGCAAAAAAATATCCCCATATCTCTGACAGGGTTGAGCCGTACAGTACCTTGAAATACTGCGCCGGACCAAGCTTTTTGATATTGCCCCAGCCTGAGTATTTTGAGATAAAAAGCACTACTGTGCCGATAAACCATGTCAGTATATAGATGCCCATGTAGCATGCCATATTTTTCCTTGCAAAGTTGCCATATCTCATAACGGAATATGACACAAGCACCCCTGCAAGCACCGGAAATCCGCCCACTCTGCCAATCAAAAGATTTACATACTCCATAACAGCAAAGGACAAAACAAACACACATATTACATTAATATAAGATAGATTCAATCTCTTCACGCTGCAATCCCATCTCCAATATAATAATCAAATTCCTGTGACAGCTGTACCCCTCAGTGTGGCAGGCAACGGTTACAGACCATTAATAGCCAATAGGCTTTCAAAATTATCTGCACAAAATAAAATAGGAAGCCGTTCACCGACTTCCCTGTTAATGCAGGAGATGGGACTTGAACCCACACGATATTGCTACCACAGGCACCTGAAGCCTGCGCGTCTGCCAATTCCGCCACTCCTGCGAACAAGCATTATTCTACCAAAAAGTTTAGAATAATGCAAGCATAAATTTAAAAAACTATACGAAATGTACGAAAAACTATAAATCTGTTACTACACCAGCTTTGATATATCTAAAACCAGTGCATCAACCTCCTCCTGTTTTGTGGCCCAGCTGGTGCAGAATCGTACTACAGTGCCATCCTTCGTTCTTTCCATCTCTTCAAAATAGTACTTCTCGGCAAGTGTCTTCTTCTGCTCATCCGATAAAATCACAAACTGCTGATTTGTAAAGCTCTCAACCCAAAACGGTACCTTCTTCTGTTCAAATGCCTCTTTAATCTGCATGGCAAGCTCATCGGCACGCTTTGTCTTTTCAAAATAATCGCCATTCTCAAGCATAGTGGCAAACTGTAAGCCCATCAGCCAGCCCTTTGCAAGCACTGCACCGTTTTGCTTCATATAAGCCTTAAAACGATACTTGATATCCTCAGCATTTATAACCAGCGCTTCGCCAAAGAGCGCACCACACTTTGTGCCACCGATATAAAAAACATCCGAAAGCATGGCAAAATCACAAAGTGTAAGGTCATTTTTATCTGAGCCCAGTCCATATCCCATTCTCGCACCATCAACAAACAGATACATGCCGTATTTCTTGCAGACAGCACTGATATCGCAAAGCTCTCTTTTCGTGTAAAGAGTACCCTGCTCAGTCGGAAATGAAATATAAACCATCTTTGGCTCTGTCAGATACTCAGGCTTTGCATTGTCATAATACTCTGCGGCACACGCCTCAATCTGCGCAGCACTGATTTTACCATCCGTGTTAGGAAGCGCAAGAATCTTATGACCTGTATTCTCGATAGAAGCTGCCTCGTGGCAATTGATATGTCCCGTATCCGCTGCAATCACGCTCTGCACCGGTGAAAGCGCCGCCGCAACCACAACATAATTTGCCTGTGTCGCACCCGGAATAAATTTAATCATGGAATCATCTCTGCCAATAAGCCCCTTAATAATCTGCTCAGCCTTATCGCACCACTCATCCTCACCATATCCCGGATAGCTGGTTGTATTTGTATCCGCCAGTGCCTTCAAAACACAATCAAATGCACCGCGGTTGTAATCGTTATTAAATCTAATCATAAAAATCCTACCTTTCCTGTCTTATCATTCAATATAGGACGCCTGCTCTGCAACGACCAGAGCCTTGCGGAAGATGGGTTGCAAGACGTCCGGGGGACGTCTGTTCTGCAACGACCGTAGCGGAGCGGAGACCTTGGACCCATGGGGACAAGGTCCGCTTCCGCTTCTAAAATTAAAAAGGGCTAAGCCCTAAGGCTTAACCCTTTTTAGTTTTATAATGCGGAAGATGGGACTTGAACCCACACGATTGCAATAATCACAAGATCCTTAGTCTTGCTCGTCTGCCAGTTCCGACACTTCCGCATGTATTTTGTTTTCGCCGCTTATCTCACGCGACTCGTATATAATATCAGATTGTTTTCAAAAATGCAAGCACTTTTTTCAAAAAAATCATATTTTTTTACAGGCTCTTTTCATAGCACAAAAACGGCTGCCCATACAGGCTGCATTCACCCACTGTATCAAATCCAAATACTGCATACGAGCGCAGAGCCTTCACATTAAGCTTGTTGACTAAAAAATGCACACTTTTGTATCCTCTCCTTGCGAGTTCTTCCATCCCAAATACCAGCATTTGTCTAGCGATTTTCTGATTCTGAAAATCTGGATGAACCGCAAGTCTTGAAAGCTCAGCCCCGGGTGCAAGTTTATGGCTCCAGCAATCAAGCCTCTCCACCTGTGGATCATCATCAATTGAAATCGCTGCGATAATTCTGTCCTCTTTGCTTCCGGCATCAGCATTAATCTCCTGCCCATCAATCATTACAAACAAAGATTCTCTACCAAGATCAAACTCAATCTCCTTCATTCCCGGATAAGAATCATCCCATGGACAAAACTCCCTGCCTAGCTGTATCTTATACAATTTTAAAATTTCTTCTTTATTTTCTTCTGTAGCTGCTACTATTTTTCTCATTCTGTTTCTCATTTCCAACTAAATATAATGGACAAGGGGATTCAAGCTTGCAAGCTTAAAGTTTGTACTCTAATGAACATGAAACTACCTTCTTATAAATGAAAAATCATATACATTTCTGAACTTTTGCGTTACTCTCTGATTGTGTGTATAACAATTATAATACGATAACCATACCCATTGCTTCGTTTCTTTTTCTAATCGACAATCCTCCATGACAAAATTTCACAACCCCATTTGGTAGACTGTTAGAATTTAATACTTCTGTCAATGCTCTTGAAAATGTATTTTCACATTCTCTAATTTCTTGAATATGTTTTGTTTTTTTCATATTTTCTTCCGCAATTGCTACTTTTTTTAATCCGAATGGAATCCCAGATTGTTGATAATCCAACGTATATCCAAGGCGAATATAGTAAATGATACCATCTCGTACAATAAAAGCACTTGATTTAGTCAAATTCGTTTTTTCATTGTTTTTTATATACCAAATAGTAATTGGGACAATTATAATCACTAAAACCATCCAATACACCCAATACACATCCGAAAAACATCCAAAAAAGAATAACAATCCCCATACAAGAATAATTATTCCAAACATCAAATTAGGATGTTTTTCGTAAATCCTATGACTTTTTATATCTCTTTTCATATAAACAATTTCATTTATATCGTTGTTGATTTCCATATTTCATTTACCTCAAACCTAATACATTAACCTCAAATTCTTCTCTCAGTATTACTGAAATTTATTGTTTAAAACTTCTAACAATAAAGTAAACCAGCCATTCTACCACTAATATGCCATAATAAAAGAATTCTACTGCATGTAATGTTATAAAAAACAGACAGATAATCTACTACCCATTTCTATGCTCATTTAGCAACAATATATTCCATTTCTTCGTTTTTAGAAAGAATATCTAAAAGCCTGAACACTGGTCCTGTTGGATGAGTTCTACCGCCTTCCCATGCTTCCACTGTTTTAATTGAAACTCCCATATATGAAGCAAATACACTTTGAGTCATCCCCGCCTTTGTCCTAATATCACGTATTTCTTTTCCACTATACTCTTTGACCGGCAAAATCATATATGTTTTTACTCTACCCGCTCCATATCCTTTCTCATAAGCTATAGCTTCCTCGAGTCCTTCTTTTAAATCCTCAAATAATGAACTCATAGAAAAATCACCTCCTATTTTTAGCAGCTTCCTCTCTCAACGATTTAACTAATTTCTTTAAAACGCTTTTTTCTTCCTCTGTAAGATTTTCCTGACTCTTTTTTTGGAATGCTGTAATCAGATATATTACTTCATACTCCGCAAAATCAGTATAACAAACTCGTACGCTACCACTTTTACCTCTATTCTGAAGTGGAAATCTGACCTTGCGAATTCCACCAGTTCCTTCCATTATAGGTCCTGACACAGGATCTTTAAGTAACATTATCTGAAGCGCTCGTAATTCATCCTCACCTAATCCAATCTCTTTCCATCTTTTTGAAAACAACGGAACCTCAATAAAAGTTCTTGTCATTTGTAATTTTCCCTTCTCTTTTTAACTATATTACACCCTATATTATAGGGTGTCAACACAATTCATCTTTATATATGCCATCCCTCCATTACTTCCGATTTTCTCTACTAACGCCAATAAGTAATATTACTTAATCTCAAAAAATTCACTACAAGCATCCCTTAATTCTTTTGGAGCTTTCTTTTCACCAATTCCAACAACTTTCTTACCTTGTCTTCTTAATTCTTTAACAGTATCCGTATAACCTTTGTCAGATGTCGCAATGCAAACCACATCGACCGATTTATTATTTTTTATTTCTTGGTTTACATCTTTTTTTATTTTATTATCAACTTTATCTTTTTCTGGATTACCACACAATCTAATATCTTTAATATCCAGTTTTTTTGCCTTATCTGACCAAGATTTTGTACACTCATCTTTTTGCAATCCATACACTTTTTCTGTTCCTAATACTCCTTGTTTATTTGCAATTTTCTGAATTTGTTCTGCCTTTTTTGAACTAATATTTTCTCCATCAATAAATAACGCTGCATTCACCTTTTTTCTCGTACTATTACTTTTCGTTTGAATGGTTTTCTTCTTTTTCTTACTCTTATTTTCAGTGAATGAATTATTTCTGCTACAGCTTTCTACTTCATCCCAAAAATAAGGATTATGTTCCATTTCCCAATATAATTCAGCATCGTCTCCCATGTCCATACCTCCTAAATACAAAACATTTATTTACTTCTTTATCACATCCATCCTTGTTTTCCTTATGACATTTTTCTAAATCTTATCTTGCCACATCTCCGATCAGAATACAACCACCCTCTTTTAATAATGTTTTTAATAATTGAATAAATTGAATTTTCTCATCATCTGTTAGGTGATGTAAGGAATACGTTGCAATAATAAAATCATATGCATTGTAGCATTTTTGTAAATGGAGATTGATTCATCTAAAATTATTTTATTGTCGACTGTATTTTACTGCTTTCACGACTGTCTCAATGCAATTAATTGTTAATGCCAAAATGATGATTGAGAGAAATACCTTATTATAGTGTATAAAAACATGTGAAATACCTTCTGCATCCGTTCCAAGTAACTGCTCAATACCATCAAAAAATCCACTATTCATAATCCTATCATTTAACAGCCAAATGCTTGTTAATACTCCATCAATAATATTGGTAATAATGGTAACAAGCATCACTCTTTTGGTATAGCTGCCATCAATAAGTCTCACACTGTCCCTTGTAACACCCAAAATTCCAAATGCAAGAATGAAATACCATGTTTGTCTGATATATTCTAAATTAAAAAGTGGTTCATACACACCTACCCCATTTTTTACAAATGCAATGCATAAAATCTGTGGGCATACAAGAAATACAAGAGTGAAGATAACCGAAAAAACAATTCCTACAATCGCATCTACTTTTGAAATCCTATTAGACTTTTGTGGAACAGGAGGCAAATTATCTATTCCATCATTTAACCCATCCACCTTAATTCCTTTTTTATAAAAGAATGCAAATAATAATGTCACAAATGCAAATCCTGTCAATATACCGCCAAAAATCCCACCGATGGTTCTATAGATAGCTATATACCAGATTGTATGCGATGTTAATGCTGCCATAATTTGGGCAAGTAACATTCCTCCACTGATGCACACTGTCACAATTTTCAATACATACACATATAAACTGTAATACGGCTGTCCAATCAAACAATCCTGTGTTTCACCTTTATATTTCGAAGCTAACTCATTCGGGGTTCCCAGTTCCGTTAAAACAACTTTGATATCACGCTCCGTTGGAGTAACATCCTCACATCGTTCCTCCAACATATCTTGTATGATCGTCTCTAATTCCGCCGCCACGTCTTTTTTCATGGCGGATTTCATATGTTTTGTAACTGCATAAATGTATCTGTCGATCAAATCATTTTTTACCATTTATTCTTCCTCCATTAAAACATTGATTGACTGTGAAAATTTTTTCCAGTGTTCTTTAATTTTTTTATAAACCAGCTTCCCATCTTCTGTGATGATATAATATTTTCTTGGCTTCGTTGCCTCAGTTTCCCATTCACTTTTTAGCAGACCTTGACTCTCTAGTCTTCTCAGTAGAGGATATAATGTATTGCCTTCTATCGAAATACCTTTTCCTTCTAATTCCTTTACCAATGAATATCCATACATTGGTTTATTTAGTTGTGCTAACACTACCATGATGAGTGTGCCCCGTCTGAATTCTAAAATTAATCCTGAAACAATTTCATCACAATTCATCAAATCTCCTCCCTTCAGTATCCTTTATTTAAATCCACTGTGTTTATTGCACTGTATTGTGTGTTGCACACTATGTGTTTAACATAGTATACTGTGTATCACACATCATGTCAACAAGTTTATCCTTTGCATTTTAAGTTTTGCATATTATGCCCTATATTATAGGGTGTCATCACAATTCATGTCCTCCTTACATTTAATACAATAACGCTGAAAAAATGTGGTGTCAGTGATGGGAATAGCCAAGGATTTTGATATGGGATTAGCGATAGTGTAGATAATACAAAAAGGACAGTGTCCTCTCAACACTGTCCTCCCTAATTTACATGATTGAATTTTCATAATCTTGTAATTAGTGATATATACCTTCTATGATGACCCTATTTCCAGCCACTCTATAAACCAATAAATATCTATGCTTTGCAAAACTTATTTATCATATTGCTTTTCTGCCAACTCTGAAAGTTCTACATTAAACTGCATACTTCTCCCTCATGCTCTTTGAAACTGATCTTGCTGACTTCGTTGCTCCAATGTCACTTATTCTGATTGATGCGGAAAGTTCTTCTACTAGCTCGTTCTCACTTAATCTTTTCATTCCATTCTCTTCATCTGAAATTCCAACTGTTTTGTCATATCCATCTGCCCACAAATCAAATCCTTTATTATCTAACAAATACTTCTTCTCCTTTTAATTAATCCAATATTTAGGAATTTACACTTCTAATTCATCAAACTTCTCATTTTCTTATTTCACCAGCATCTCATATGTAACCCCATACTTCTGCGCAATCTCGCTTGCATAAGATTTCCCTTCCGGAGGCGCCACTTCAATCTGATAGGAGCGCTCTGTCCCCTTCATGTGCACAATCATGGAAAACGCTTTCCCATCTGTGTGCTCTGCCTTCTGCTGCTCTTCATTCATTTCCTCCACATCAAATGCCAGCTTATGCATATGTGTATTATAAATGGTCCTCATTCCCTTATGTAAAATTGCCCTGACACTGTCCTTGGCAATATAGTATCCCTCTTCAAACGAAGTGGTAGAAAATGATTCATTCATCAAGAGCAGACTCCTGCTGTCAGCCTCCTCATAGATTGCCTTAAAACGCTTACACTCTTCCCCAAGCCTTCCTAAATCCAATGTCTTGTCTTCATCTGCCGGGAAATGGGTGTAAATACCTGTAACAGGGGAAAATGTAAATGCTTTTCCCGGAATATATATGCCCCCCTGCGCCAACACAAACAACTGCCCAACAGCCTGTGTAATTGTCGTCTTTCCACCTCGGTTGGCACCTGTTAAGATATACACTCTCCTATTCCGGTCGAAATCCATATCATTCGGTACAATATTCCCGGACTCCTCTGTCTCAAAAACAGCAAGCTTTAAATTGTAAATTCCACGTGCCTGCATCATATACGGATCAGATTCATTTTCTCCCGCTTTATATACAGAAGCTTTAGCAAAGGTAAAGCCCTGTTCCTGCAATTTTTGGATGTACTCCGCCCATTTGATATAGTAGAGCAGCTCCGGAATCAAGTCTGTCATGTCGGTAATGGTAATAGAAACATATTTGTTCAGTACTTCTCTGACTCTTTTCACCATATGGGAAATCATATGGTTGACGATTCGGTCTGTATAACGAGTCACATCCTTTGCCTGATCTCCCTCAGGAAGCTTCACAATGCCACCCCGGCTTTCCGACCGCATAACAGCTGTATCCATCACCTTCTGCATAGGAGTGCTAATCACCGCATCTGCATTCACATCAAATGGCTGAAATTTGAAATTCTTTTTCCATATGGTATCCTCATTGATCCGATCCTTTGACGCAATATGGTCATAAAAATTGCCCAGGATTCCGGACTTGGTAAAATATTTGCTGTTTACAGATATCAGACCGATTCCGTCCGCTTCAAAGCGGTCATTCAAGTTAATACCTACCGTAATGCTCTTAAGCTGTGAAGTGTCCATTTTCAGTTCTGAGATATCTTTTTTCAGTTCCGCAAATCCGTTGTCCGCATAGATTTTCTCCACATAAGCTTTTAAACCCAGAAAGCCTGCGGAATGAATGTCCGAAGCTGCCAGACATGTATGAAGCGCATCCACACACTTGATATAATCATTAAGCTCGTCCAGCCGATGCAACAGATCCCAGATGCAGGCACTCTCATCATATTCCCGGTTAAAGCTGCCGTACTCCCTCAGAAAGCTGATGCGCTCGAGTATTTCCATAAGATCATCACGCATTTTTTTCTGTTGAAGGACATCCTCGAAAATATCGCAGCGGTACTGTGTCACCGCCGGATCTGCATACAAACGCGCCATCACGTTTTGGATGTAGTTCTGCTCCCGCTCCTTTGCTGACAGCTTTTTGCAGATTTGATCCATCCCCAAATCATGCATAGTCACATCACTCAAGGTCCGGTATTGTACATTTGTATCCGGGTATAATAAACTGTATTTTTTCTGACTCATAAGCTTGTCCTCTCCTTCTGATCTAATATGCAATTTTGAACGAAATCCGTATAATTTAGCTTACCCCATTTTAACGCGGAAGATGGGCGCCTGCTTTACCACAACCGAAGCCATGCGGAAGATGGGGCGCAAGACATCCGGGGGATGTCTGCTCTGCGCCGACCGAAGCGGAGCGGAGACCTTGGACCCATGGGGACAAGGTCCGCTTCCGCTTCTAAAAT
>OGON01000613.1_pt1 | contig 28350 bp, 30 predicted proteins | sample 1552671 | NCBI WGS metagenome assembly OGON01 (sample SAMEA2580136, study PRJEB22360) | human gut metagenome | biome: human gut; feature: human-associated habitat; material: faeces | place: Denmark | collected 2008/2010 | reverse complement strand
CGTTGCCGGCCGGAACTAAATCCTTCCCGCCCGCGGTGGGCGGCAGCCATGAGTGACTGGCGCAAATCCGCAGCATGCGCCGGCTATGATCCGGCACTCTGGTTTCCCGGCAACAGTCAGCTCATGCGAAGAGAAGCAATCCACATCTGCCACACCTGCCCCGTGATGATGCAATGCCGCAAATATGCGGAAACAAACAATCAAATCTGCGGATACCCATTACAGGGCATTTGGGGAGGCAAAGAATTCACTCCACGCAAATACCGAAGGAGGGCTCCGAGGTGACAGCACAATCCAACACCGGTTTGTCAAGGGTTCGCCCGCCTCTAAGGCGGGTGGTGAATTGACATAATCCTATGCTATACTGGTATTCAGTCGTACTCATCAGGAACGAGGTGATTGCTGTGAAACTTGAATCAAATCATCATTCGGTGTTCCTCATGCATTATCATCTCGTGCTCGTCGTGAAATACCGTCGCAAGGTGTTTGATGACGAGATGTCGAACCGGGCTAGGGAGATTTTCGAGTACATCGCCCCGAAGTACGGCATTGCGTTGGAGGAATGGAATCATGACGTGGACCACGTGCATGTGTTGTTCCGCGCCCAGCCGAAAAGCGAACTGTCGAAGTTCATCAACGCTTACAAGAGCGCCAGCAGTCGTCTGCTTAAACAGGAGTATCCGCAAATCAGACAAAAACTCTGGAAAGAGTATTTCTGGAGCCGTAGCTTCTGCCTGCTCACAACTGGCGGCGCTCCTATTGAAGTGATACGGAAGTACATTGAGAACCAAGGTGAGAAAGGGGTGGAATAAGCATGAGAACCCATACGGCGGTCAGATTCCGCGCCTATCCCACCGAAGAACAGGCACGTCAAATCGACCGGACGATAGGCTGCGCGAGACTCGTGTACAACCTCATGCTAGAGACGCGCATCGCCCACTACCAGACCACTTGGGAGTCATGCTATCCCACCCCAGCCTTGTACAAGGACACGTATCCGTTCCTGCGCGAAGTGGATAGCTTCGCTCTTTGCAACGCGCAACTCGCATTGGAGAAGGCGTACAAGAGGTTCTTCGAGGACAGGAAAACAGGTTTTCCGAAGTACAAGTCGAAACGTCGGGGCAGGAAGACATACACGACGAACCTGTCCCACGGCAACATCGAATTGGATGACAAGGCAAGGAGGTTGAAACTACCCAAGCTCGGATGGTTGGCGATCCGCCAACACAAGCGCATCCCCGACGATTGGAAACTGAAATCCGTCACCGTGGAGCATTGCCCTTCCGGAAGATACACCGCGACAATCCTTTTCGAGTACGAGACCCAAATACCCGAAAAAGTGAAGCCGGTGAAGACTGTCGGATTGGACTACGCGTCTCACGGCCTGTATGTTTCCAGTGACGGGGAGCACGCCGAATATCCGGGATACTATCGAAAAATGCAGGACAAGCTCGCCAGAGAGCAATGCAAGCTTTCCCATATGGTCAAAGGTTCCGCCAACTGGCGTAAACAGTGCAAGCGGGTCGCCCGACTGTATGAGAAGACCGCCAATCAAAGACGCGACTACCAGCATAAGAAAGCCAACAGGATTGTCGCATCATACGATATGGTCGGCGTGGAGGCTCTGAGCATGAAAAGCATGATGAAGAACCCCGAGCCGAAACCAGACCCCGAACGTCAGGGACATTATCTTCCCAATGGTCGCAAAGCCAGAAAAGGTTTGGCTAAAAGCACGTCGGACAACGCCTACGGCATGTTCTGCACCATGTTGGAATACAAGCTCGCCCGTCAAGGCAAACGGTTGGTTCATGTGGACAAATGGTATCCGTCCAGCCAACTATGCCACGACTGCGGTTACAAGAATCCTCTGGTCAAGGATTTAAGCGTCCGCGAATGGGCGTGCCCATCATGTGGAGTGTTGCATGACCGTGACGTGAACGCCGCCCGGAATATTCGGGATGAGGCAATGAGAATCATCGAGTAGCACGACTCATAAATCGTGCGAACCACAGGGCATGTGGGGATAGCCTGTCGATACTGAACCCACTGGGGTTCTTGAGCAGGAAGCCCCCGCCTCTACAGGCGGGGGAGAATGTCACTCGAAACGCACCGCCGCCGAATGGCTCGCTAGAGGAATAGGTTGACCTGCGTGAGGCGCAAGCCCGGTTCTTGAGGGCCGGTTGACTTCCTTCCGGTGCTTTAGTACCGGGAGGAAGTCAACTCAGTTTCTTTTCAACGGAAGAAACATTTTCGTTGAACGTTCGATATGTCGAAACCCGTAATGCTCGTAGAATTTTGTCGCCGAATCGGAAGCTGGTTCGACGAATAATGCCTTGGCTCCTACTATTTCAGCCGCATTGGAAGCGCGCAAGGTCGCGTCCCTTAGCAGTTGAGAACCTATGTGCATGGTTTGGTAGCGTATGTCTACGCCAAGCATGCCCAAGAGTATCGCCGGGATTGGGTCTGGACTGTTTCTTTTTAACCATCCGTTCGCCTCGGTGTGATTGATACCGTATGCGCTAAGCGTGTAGAAGCCTGCCAGGACTCCATTCGAGAATGTCGCATAGGCGACGGCTGTATGCTGTCTGCCGGCGTTCTTCAGCTGGTTTCGTAGCCAGTTGTTGACGACCGGTAAGCCGCAGTCGAACCCATCGATGTCGTCTTCCATGGTCAGTCGTCGTGGAAAGGTGAAATCGCTCATTTCCAGATAGGTTCGCTTTCAAGCAGCTCTACCATCTTCGTCGGCATGGGTTCATCCAAAGATTTTATGAATGAGTTCCATTGCTCGTCGTCCAGATAGAGTACGTGCGATTCTTGGATGTCACGGTCGGCGGCGACGAGCAGGTTGGACAACGCCCATTGGGATGTGCTGAGACCTTTGATTTCGGCCGCTTGGTCGAGACGTTCCTTTTGTGACGGCGTGAGCCGCATCTCGAAACGGCTGGCTTTGTTCGTGGTTTCTATCATATGTTAATCGTACGGCATTTGTACGTAATAAGTCAAACTCGTATATGCTTAGTTTGATTTTTATCCGAATCGCGCCGTAAAACCCCGGCTTCAGCCGTGGGGAGGAAGTCAACGACCATCTTCTGTTTGGCCGGCCTTCTTCAGCGGCTTAATCGCGTGAACGGCTTCAACGAGCTTGTATCGGATCGTGCTGGTCGGCAGGATGAACGCCCCGACCAGCTCCTCGGCATGCCCGTTGAATCCCTGTTTGAATTCCAATACCCCACAGCCTTCGTCATCCGGGTCGTTGAATACGCCGGTGATGCCGTACATGTTGAAGCGTCGCGGTTGGGTACTGTTGACGCACAGGCGGAGCATTCCTTCGTGGACCAACAGGGCGGGAGCCTGGTATGCCCGGTATTCGGGGAGAGCGCCGGCTGTCAGGTACACGGTTTCACGCCGGTGTTCCACGAACAGGGCGCAGGCGGCTGGGATCACGCTACCATGTGTGGTTAAGGCGCGCGCCTCGTCGAGGCGACGTTCCAGGGCGGTCAGGTTGCGGGCCGTATCGTCAATCTGGCGTTTGAGCCGGGTCGTGGCATGCGCTTCGTATCTGGTTCTCAACGAATCCAGCCGATCGGCGAGCCTGTCATGTTCGGCGGTCAGGCCAGCCAGAAGCTCGTCGGCATGGATTTCGGCGAGCATGAAACGGGCTCGGCTTCCGAATGTCTCCTTGAACCGGCGATAGTAGTCTTCGTCGCGGGCCGTGAAGCCGCGTCGTCCTGCGGTCCTCCGTTCGATGTTCACGAACATGCCAAGCTCATCCGCACCGAGTTCGCGTACTCGTACCCCTGATGTTCTCGCCCGGTTCACGCTCCACCGGGTACGCGGCTTATAAGAGGAGAGCAGCGTCTTCTCATCCTTGATGCCGTCGAAGGTCCTGACCCAATTCCAACGGTTGACGACTTTCCCGTATCCGGTGTCGAATCCCCGATGCTTCCAGCCGCATGACCGGTAGGCGTCAAGGATCATCGTGTCGGGGACCCCGATCGGGTTCCCGACCGCATCATGCCTCTGGTATTCGATGTTCGGCCAGCATGTGACGGACACGGCATGACGGCGTCGTGCGGCGAGACGAATTCCACGGGTCATGTGTTCGAGGAGTTTCGGATCATCGAGCGCGCATAACGGGCCGAGCCAGATGCTGCCTTCCAGGCCAAGCCGGCCCCGCGTCCACGCAATCAGGCAGCCGGCGGTCAGGACACCGTTGCGGGTCACGCCGATCAGATCCGTGGCGTCCACGTCCGGTTCGGCAAGATGAGCCATGTGCCCGGTCTGCTGGAATCCGCCCTGTGGGTGTCCGGCTGACAGCAGATCCAGTTGGTTGAAGGTGATGGGTGTAATGTCGTAAATCAATTCAGTCCTTCCATTGCAGGTTCCGGCCCGGCCGGCCCCGTTTCGGGCAGGTAGCACCATGATTGGGGCGCGCGTTTCAGTCCGATGTCGGACAAAGTCTTCGGCTTCCCGTAGCGGATGGGGTTTTCCAGACGGTATGCGTACAGCCTGTCTGCGCCTTTCGCATACTCGTCGAACAGGTTTTTCGGGATGCGGGATTCGGTGCCGTATCCCCTCCAGATGGTCTCCGGCGGGGCGGCGTGCATGCCTTTCACCCGTGCCTCGCCGACGATCAGTCCGGTGCCGGTCCGGTAGATGAGCATGCGGCCGATCATCCGTTTCATGCGGCCGCGGCGTATTTCGACCGTCTTCGCGCCGGAGAGTATGAGGTCCGCCCATTCGGGTTTCAGGGCGAACACCGCCGCCGGGACCCCGGTGTCGTCATTCATCGTCGTCCTCCTCCCATGCCATGCCGTATGCGGCCCTGACCGCGATGGTCGCGATGTCTTCCCGCTGACCCTTGGTCAGCCACGGGTATCGTTCCAATGCGCGGCGGACCCGTTTGGTCGCCTGCTTGTCCGCGCATCGCATGGCCCCGTCCATCCAGCCCAGCTGGTAGGCGTTCACAAGTCCACAGGCCCGTAGCGTGGCATCCGGGGTGTTCTCGATCCACCGGGTCGCGGCCTCGGCGCTCACATCAAGAGGATTCGCCATCATTCCCCCCTTTCCCTCTTCTTGTTCGTGATCGATTGGAGGATGGCCGCCAGGTCGCCGAGCTCGTTCCAGCTCAACCGGATGCGGCCGCCGTCATGGGTGGCCAGCACCCATGAGCGGGTGCCGTTTCGGCCGTCTCCGGGAATCCAACTCAGGGTCACATGCCCGCAGGAGGCACCGGTGACCATGCCGCACCGTCGTTCGATCTCCACGTCCATCCCCTCCGTCGCCTTCAACGCACGCCTCCCAGAATCAGCGGCACCGCGGCCCGCCAGTGGAACATTTGGCCCGGCGCGGCCGTGCAGTACGCATGATCGGGATGCAGTACGGTCACGCCCTTCGCAGCCATCGCCTCCAATGTGACGGGCCTGTCGTCGATGAGCACGTCCGGCGTGAGCAGCGTCTTGTCGCCGTTGTAGTAGCCGTCGAACTGGAAGCCGTTGCGGTGCAGCCAGCGTTGGCTTTCGCCGCGCCAGTCATCCGCGCGGCTGGTCGCCATGATGACGTTCCAGCCCGCATCGTGCAGCTGGTTCAAGGCTTCGGCGGCTCCCGCATACGGTTCTTCTCTGGAGTACAAGCCGTCGGCGACGGCGCGCGTATGCCACCACGTGAACGCTTTCGAATCCCCGCTGAACGGCCATCCGTCGGTCAGCGTGAAATCGTAGGCCGTCGGCTCCGGGCATGGACATTCGTCCTCGCCATGTCCGCATTCGCGGATGTAGTCGCGCAGACCGTTCGTATAGTCGGCGATCGTGTTGTCGATGTCCACCATGATTGTCTTGGTCAAGGCTGTCACCTCTTTTCAAGCTGGTCCGCCAGTTCGTCAAGCCAGGCATCGACGGCTTCGCTCTCATACCCGTAGGAGCCGCAGGGCAGATTCAGATGCCTGATCTCGTCGGCGGTAAGGCCTCCCGGCTCCCCGGGGTGGGCCAGGGTGAACGAGGCGAGGCGCTGTACCAGGTCGACGGGGACCGGCATGTAGGATGCGGGAGCCGATACGAGCGGGAACATCGGGTATGCCATGCTTATAGTCCGTTCTTCGTCAGGTATTTGTTGTTGATGATTTTGAAGCACCGATTGGCTCCCAGTTCGTTCGCCAATCCTTCGGACAACTGCTGGTCTTCGTGCAGATGCCAGACGATGCCCTCGTCCAGACGGTCTTTGGTGACGTTGCCACGCAACCCGTCTACTTTGGCGATCATGTCGTCCACGCTCCCCGTCAATGCCCACTCGTTTTCGTCGAGTTCGGGAACGGCAAGATTCGGCATTCCCGTCGGCCACTGGTCGCGGTCGATCTTGTGATGGTCTTTCCAGACGGCGAAGACGAACGGACGTTGGGCAGGCAGTTTCAAACGGTTTGATTGGATACCGGGGCCACATAGCTCGAACTGGACGGCCATGCCGGGCCATAGCATCTTGTCCAACTGGAATCTTTTGGCGAGCTGCATGCTCGAGGACATGGAGTCAAGCTCCCAGTTGCGTGAGTACACGTGGACTTGTCCGCGTTCGTCCATGCTGAGCGTGGTGCTGGTGCCATCGACCTTCACGGTCGGCACGGCTTTCAACGTCTTGATTTCATCCCAGTGGTCGGTGAGCGTCTGCAAACGTGGCGCGTCCGACTTGGAGCAGGGCGCGTCGAACCGGCCGATCTGAGCACCGCCCATCGGCAGGGGCTCCTCGTATTTGAGTACATTCGCCTTATCGGTGATGTCCGTGCCGACTGCCGGCGTATACCGGAATCCGAGTTCATCCAAACGCATGATGAGGCCCTGCGAATACACTCCGCGCAGTTTCATGGTGCGCAGCACATGGCCAGTGATTTCCATGGAACCGACGATCATGGTCTTCTGACCGCGAGCCTGGAACGCCTTGTAACGCGGATCGTAGGCGGGCAGAAGACTGTCCGTCTCGAAATAGGCGACCCTGTCCCCCGGCTTCAGATGCATGTCCTTGCCGACGACCACACGCCACCCCAATATGCGGGCGACTTCGATGCGATCGGCCCCTTCGATGGGTTCGATGTTGGTGATTTCCTGTACGCTGACGAGTTTCCTGTTGCTCATGCTGCGACTCCCATGATGTATTGTTCGGGTGCGATGGTGATGATCATCTCGTTTTCATCGTCGTAGATGCTTGCCTCATATCCGTTCGCATTGGCGATGTCACGTGCCATGGCGAGCATCTGTTTGAAGCTGTAGTCTGCGGGTACTGGTGTCGAATACTCGTATGCGCCGTAGGTTCCATCTTTGATGCTTTTAATCTCGTACATTCTGTTCCCCGTCTTCTACTCATCGACTGCGTTGAGCTTCGTCCAGTCGCTCATGAAATCGGCTACGCTCCAGCCACGGACTAGCAGGACGACCTCATTCGGGAAGTCCTTGTCAACTGCGTATTCGCTGGGCTTGAACGTGGTGATGCCGTACAGGGAGCAGGCGTAACGATCCGAAATCATTTCGGTCGGGTCGGCCAGATCCTCACAGGAATGGATTTCCCCACCGTCAAGAATCTGATCTGCCGCCTCTTTGGGAAGTTCCTCGTATTCGCATCCGTCAGGAGTGTTGCGGCGCATGGACACGTCAAGCTGTCCGTTGCGCCACTTGTCCCAGATTTCATGGCTCAGGTGTGCGCGGAACATGATCCTGAAGTCTTCAACGTTCATCATGATTTCACGCCTCGATGCTTTCACGGTCGAAGCCAAGCGCTTGAATCGCGTTGTCAAGCGAGTCGGGGATGATGTCGCAGACGTCGCTCCCGAGCATGTCGTGGGCTTCCTCGGTCCAACGGGTCATGAGCTGGTCGAACTGGATGGCGTCCAGCTTGTCGGGGTCGATGCCATAGTCTTCGAGGGTTTGCTTGTCGAAGTAGGTGACGCCGTATTGGCCGAACGCATCGCCATAACCGTAGAAGTCCGGTTCTCTGACGTTCAGCCCTGTGGGCTTGTAGGTTGACAGGAATTTCAGGAAGGCGTGTGCGCCTTGCTTCTCCTCATCGGTGAGGGTGCTGTGTTCGAGTGCGTTTTGCAGATAACGGGAGTATGCGATGTTCATTGGTTTTCCTCTTTCATTTTTTTTATGTGGACATATTCAGTATAACAAGTAAAAGAGAAAAGTCAAAAACACAATGAGAACACGCGAAAAAACAAAGAAAGACACCAAAAAAAGAAGTGGAGCTGGCGGGAGTCGAACCCGCGACCTTTTCGTTGCGAACGAAACGCTCTACCAACTGAGCTGCAACCCCAATGCCCCGCTTAACCGCGCGAGGCGAGCATGATCACTGCAATGAGAACTCTCCGGTGACCTTTGCGTCGGACATGTCAAGAGTGCCCGAAGCTTCGATGCTGACCGGTGAAATCTCATCCTCCAAAACGTATCCGACAGTCACCGTCTTACTGGCACTTGGTTGAATAGCTTGAGTTGAAGATTCCGCATCATATCCTTCGGGCTGATCCATATAGATCGCCGTATCCAATTCGTGTCCGTTCTGGAAAGCCTGAATGTTGACGTCCATGAAGTTGGAGTTTTCGTTCTTCTTGTTGGTCAACTCGTAGGTGAGTATCGCAGTCGGCTTTCCTTCGTAATCGTTACCGGATTTGGTGACAGATACGAGTTTGATGTGATAGTTGCCGGAGTCGATGTCACCCTCTTTATCCGCAGACTTCGTGTTCTCGGAACCTTCTGCCTGTGTTTTCCCCTTTGTAGAGGATTGCGTGGAACTGTTGGTTGTTCCAAAGGTGTCATCGATTGCTTTGGAATACATTCCTTGAGTCGCCAAGGTGAACACGATGGACAGAACAGCAATGATCGTAGCGGCTATAGCGAGGCCACGGCCACGCTTTTTTCCTTTGCGACGAGTGACAACGATACCGGCAATCGCAAACGGCAGAGCGATGGCACCCAGGATCGCTGCGAAATTATTGACGATAGGAACCCAGCTGATCAGTACCGCGATGATCGAAAGCACAAAACCGGTGATTCCGAGCGCGGTCATGCTCTTGTTCACGCGATGCTGCGATTGAACTTCTGTTTGTTCAGAAAGCGGTTGGGGGGGGGGTGGTATTTGGTGCAGTCATGGGATTCTCCTTAATCTCTGGAAATCCGGTGTTGGGTTTCCTTCTGCGAGCTGCCGGTCGGCTACGATCCGACGACCTGCCGCTTACAAGGCGGCTGCTCTACCAGCTGAGCTACGGCAGCATTACCGGAATCCTCCACGCCTGTCCGGTTGCAGACTTCCCGAAAACCAGCCAGACAAAGGAGGAAAAAAACAGGTCGGTTTTAGTGGAGAAGGAGCCATCGACCGGATTCGGACCGGTGACCTGCGCATTACGAGGGCGCTGCTCTGCCAGCTGAGCTACGACGGCGAAACCGTTCCGGCATGAGGAACGGTGGATGGGCTATGCGAGCAAAGGAATGCTTGTCCTGCGACCGGTTCATGCCGCCGATCGCAAACTATCTCCCGTTCGGGAACCCAGCGTTTCGCATGTGGCCACTGGGCCCATCGTGCTTCGACGGGATTCGAACCCGCATCACCCCAAAAACGGGGCATCCTGACCGATTGAACGACGAAGCCATGTTGCGGATACGATGCTGGAGAGGCGGTTCTGTTCAGACCACTGAGGTGCAGGCCTGCGCCTTGACCATCGTTCCACTTCGCCCCAATATGGCAGCGGGCGGGTGGCGGCGTTGACATCATATTCCGCAAGAATATGAGCGGAAGCGGGCGCTGCAACGGTTACGGGTCCCAGTTATGAAGAGAACCTACCGTGGCATCGTTCCCGTTCCGGCAGACGTTCGAACCGGATCGGGTGGCGTTGACGCCGTTGCTTCCGCTGGTGCTTTCGCCGGGGTTCGAACCCGGACCGGACAGTTCCTTGGACTGTCGCCTCTACCGGTTGGGCCACGAAAGCATGCGCAGGCAATCCGCAAGGATATGCCCGCGCAGTCCACTGTGGATTCGACCACTCGTGCCAAATCCTGCACTCATGCTTGCGGTGGACGCGCATACTGCAACACGAGGCATGACAGGGATCACGGGGCTGAACCCCCATGCTCCACCGAGGCCGTTCCCACAGCCTGTGGGTCGGCTGACAAGAAACGCGGTCGCCCACGTTCCAGGAAACCTTTCCCGCACTGGGCGGATAGGCTTTATCGGATTCGCGCCAACCCTTCCGACGGAGGGCTGGTGCGAATCATCCACCCATAGGATGATGGGCGCCGGCGATGGTCCGCGTGTCCGCCGAACAAACGGAGGCGCGGATCATCGGACACAAATCGCATGGTCATGACATCCCGCCGGGAACTCCCAACGGGCATGGAATCGTATCGAGCGGTGTACGGGAATCGAACCCGCATCATCAGTTTGGAAGACTGAAGCACTAACCGTTGTGCTAACACCGCAAACAGGAATCCGCAGACACCGTATCAGAAAGCGGATTCCCTAGCGGACGCCACGGGATTCGAACCCGGATCTCCACCCACAGGGGGTGGCGTGCTGCCATTACACCAACGCCCCGCACGGGTCATGAACTCCGTGCGTTCGCCTAGCCGTGATTCGTTAGGGTGGAGGCCGGCCATGGACTCCGTCGCCCGCATCACGCGGTCCATGTTCGCATGATGCCCCTTTCGCCGCTACAGCCATGTGATGCGGCGCGCATCGAACGGGGGCGCGGTATTCGTCCCCGTGGGTAGGAGCCTTCCGCCGGGTCGGCTTCAGGCTCCTTGACTGTCCAACGGTTCCGTTTTTACCGAGTGCGGGAACCGTCAAAATACGGCACTCGTGCATTGCGCTGGAATCGAACCAACGACCTCCCCGTTATGAGCAGGGTGCTCTGGCCTACTGAGCTAGCAATGCGATTATCGGATGCCGACGCTGAACGGCTTAGCCTAAGCTGAAAGGACTAAAAGCTACAATGCCATCCATCGCTCCATCCCCATTCCCCATGGATCGAGAGAACAGGCGGTGACGTTGACGACGGTATCCTGGTGCCTCGTGTTGGGCTTGAACCAACGACCATGGAGTTATGAGCTCCGCGCTCTAACCGACTGAGCTAACAAGGCATCGTGCCCATGGCCGGAGTCGGACCGGCTGCGCCCGGTTTAGGAAACCGGCGCTCTATCCGTTGAGCTACAAGGGCGTTGCCTCGTGATGCACGAGCCGTACGAGGCGCGACGGTTTGAGAGAAGAGAAGAAGGGCTCCGTGCATTATGGTTGGCGGAGTTTTCGTGCGTGCCCTCAACAAGAATCGGACTCGTGGCCTTCCGTTCCGGAGGCGGACGCTCTATCCACTGAGCTACAAGGGCGTGGCGTCGTTTCGCGGCTTGGGTGACGCCTGATTCCCTGTATGTCCGGTACAACAAGCATCGAATCGAGTGTAGAGGGAAAATCAATTCGACGTGCTGCCGCTAAGCTCCTCCTCCTGGTTTCGAACCAGGACTATGGGTTCCAAAGACCCGTGTGCTGCCGTTACACCAAGGAGGAATGTGCGCGAACGCATCGGACACGTATGCCCGACTGCGTTCCGCCATGCCGATCCAACCCGTTTTTGCTGACTGGATTCCAGGCCCTATCCCGTGGCCTAACACTGCAGATCGGCTAGCGGATGGTGCGAGAGTCGAACTCGCCAGGGACTTCCGCCCCAACAGTCTTAGCAGGACTGCGCCTTTGCCGCACGGCCCACCATCCATGCCAGTGTTTGCGATTCAGGGGCACACCGGCTAAGCCTCGATAGACCCCTCATGGGAACGATTTTCATGCGGGGTTCGCGGAGTAGGGAGGATTCGAACCTCCGGGGGCTTGCACCCCTGCTGCTTTCGGGACAGTCGCATTCGACCGCTCTGCCACTACTCCACTGATCCACACGAAGGAACAAACTGGTTGACGTATTCGTATGGATCTCGTGCTCCCGGTGGGATTCGAACCCACGACCATAAGGTTAGAACTCTTCTGCTCTGATCCACTGAGCTACAGGAGCAAGGTGGATGCCTACTTCGGTTCAAGAAAAGCGACAACCCTTTTCCAAAGGAATAATTCGTTTTTTTGGAATATTGTTGTTACTTAGGCATCCAAGTTTTCCGCCTTCTTTTCGCGCGTGGTCTGCGGATACCACCATATTTGCGATGTTGCGCTTACACATGGCCTTGTGCCATGCATCGTGTTCCCGGCAGGCTTCGAACCTGCGCTGAACGCCGTTTAGGGGCGTGCCTCTGCCGGTTGGGCTACGGAAACTTGGCCGGCTTTCCCTCACCACGGTCGACCTTCGTGGCTGACATCAACCTGAGCATCCCGAAAGAGAGAGGGAAGAATGGAATGCCGCTCATGGGGAAGAATGTGAGGGGATTGTTTTCTTCCGGCCGACAATCCCTAGAAACGGTGTCCCGCTACCGTGTCCGGCCAATGAATAGAAGAGGAAAAAGAAAACCGGATACGAGCTGGAAGCTGAAATGCCGTGAATATCATGCCCGGCTACTGAGAACATGTTATTCACGGCTCGTACCCCATGAGGGAATCGAACCCTCACTCCGTAGGGAACTCGGGTTTGAGCCGAGCGCGTCTACCAGTTCCGCCAACGGGGCATTGATACTGGACGGCCTCGAAAAGGAAATAAGGAAAATTTCGAAAAGCCGCCCAGAACCATTGGGACGGTATCGCTTGACTTGACTGAATCCGTGAGTGAGAAAGGAGCCAAGCAATACCGTCTTCGCGCGTCGGGCTGGTCTCGACCCAGCATCCCACGGTTTTGGAGACCGTGACTCTGCCGTTAAGCTACCGACGCATGAGGAGCAGGAAGCCGAAGATAAGTAGCGGAGTAGCTTCCTGTTCCGAGTGCCCTCGGCGGGGTTCGAACCCGCAACCTCTGGTTCCGTAGACCAACGCTCTGAATCCGATTGAGCTACAAGGGCGATGGCACATTTCGTTCCTTTAACGACGTACGCCTGTGCCGGGCCGTGTTCGGCATGGTCCTCATTGATGTCGCTCCGGAGACCATAGCTGCAAAAAGAGCGCCCTCCCCATCCGCCCTGAATGACAGATGGAGGGGAATCGGGAGACTGGATTGGGTTTTACCAGCAACGTCGAGGACAAACGAGATCATGTCAGATCCCCTCTGGACGTGCCGCCGGTTCGGTCGCAAACCACCCTGCCGGGCCCGGCTCATCTTATCGCCTCGTTTCCGATGCGATTGTTCGATCACTCCCTGAAAGCAGTCCATTGATCGGATGGATTGCTTCGTGCCTCCGTCTGGAATCGAACCAGCATCCACGGTGCTTCAGACCGTTGCTCTACCATTTAAGCTACAGAGGCGCTGTACGACGGACTGTTATGGGATCTGGGTTATAGGCCCTTCCCTGGCCCGTCGCACTGTGTGTTTTCCTTCCCTTGTTTCGCGCGCGGCCGGAAGAAGAAGTTGCCGCAGCCTATCCGATAATAGATTGATGCGCTTATGCTCGGCGATTTACCAAGCATCGTGCCCCGACGGAATTACGATATCCGGACCCAGTGCTTAAAAGGCACCTGCTCTTCCTCTGAGCTACCGGGGCGATGGCATGTTCCCGTCCTTGACGATGCGTGCCCATGCCGAGGCTGTTCGTCCATGTTTTCTCCGGAAGCGTCCACATGGAAAGGACGGTTACGAGTCTCATTGTTGGATCAGATCCATTGTTTTGGTTTTCCGGATAGAGCGGATGACGGGGTTCGAACCCGCGGTTTCCTGCTTGGGAAGCAGGCGTGCTACCACTGCACCACATCCGCATGGCCGTGCTTTTTTCGGATACGTCGCACGGCGGTGACGTATAGTCCGCCAGCCGAAAGAGGGATGGCTGGCTTCCGAGTGAACGTCCGGGGCTTGCACGCCGGATGGGGCTTGGATGCCTGCGTTCGCCAACGCTCTTCGACCCTTCTTGCCAGTGGTCACGGATGTGTTGATTCCGCCGGCCGGCGCTGCCGGTCGTACTGCCCGGGCATCCTCCCGCCCGGGTGAGATCCATGGGAAGCGATATTCCCATGCGAGTCGGATTGACAGGATTCGAACCTGCGACCCCATGCTCCCAAAGCACGTGCGCTACCAAACTGCGCCACAATCCGATATTTTTGACAGGACTCCGTGGCTTACCAGCTACGTACGTGCCCTATTAAACGCGATTTCCTCAGATTCTGGCACCGTCTTAAGCAGTACCACGATGCTTTCATCTTGATTCTTTCGCGTGTTTAGACTGTCTCCACCGGTTTTCCTAACCTCCTGCGAAACCTCCCCTTCCAAGCGTGCGACCTAGGATTTGCACGCTCTTCCAGTTTTTCTTCACAGTCCTCGACTCTCCGGTTGTAAGACCTGTCAAAAACGTGGCTCCGGGTGGATTCGAACCACCAACCATGCATGCTCCGCCGTTTGAGCTACGAAGCCGACCGGAACGCGTCGTCTCATGACTGCGTATCATTCCGGCTTTTACCGTTCGCTGTCAGTCTAATGAGACTGGCCTGACAGCGGATAAAATCCGTCTGTTGTTTAGATACTGTGTACAAACGAAAACCACAGCACGGCCTTGAAGGCGCCGCTACCTGTTAATCCGCCTGTTTGCAACCAGGCGGATAGTGGTGGCGGGAGGACTCGAACCTCCGGTGTTTCCTTGTCGCAGATTTACAGTCTGCTGCCGTCGCCGCTGGGCCACGCCACCGGTGCATCGCTTCTGTCGTCCGTCACGGTGCGATGCGTACCGTGCCCGATTCATCTGTCCCCGCAGACCGTGAGTCTGCACAAGCTCATGGAAGATGGATCAGGGTCGTGGAGCTGCCGAGAATCGAACTCGGGTCTGGCCTGCTGTCAGCCTTTGCTTGCTGTCACGTGCGTAGGGGTTTATCCCCACTTGCGTGGGGGAAGATCATCCGTGGACGGGTGCGTTCGGCGAACCCGCACGGCTTGTAGACGATGTTCATGTACTGGTCGGGCGAATCCATCGTCCGACTGTCCGACCAGTCCGATTCAAAGTTTTCCGGCTTTGACCCGTTAATCGGCAATGGGATCAAAGTCGGGTTTCACGCTACGAGGGTGAAACGGGAAGAAGAAACGGTGTTGGCGTCTATTCTTGTGGCAAGGTTGATGACGGTTGTCCTTGCCGGCCTCCGGCACGTAGCAAATGGTTTCCGGCAGGCTATCGAAAGCCTGTCAGCCCCATTGACTTCCTCCCGGTGCTTTAGCACCGGGATTCCCAGCGCGGAACGCGCAAGCGTTCCGCCTGTAGGGTTCGCACTTCCCTGACGGCTGCTGCGCTTGGCCGAAGCCAAGCGCAGTCTTATACCGTCTCCATGCGCGTTTAACGACTCGGCAAGCCCTGCCGCGTCGAGAATGTTCAGGGCCGCATTGTAGTCGCGGTACATCCGAAACCAGAACCGGCCGAACTGAACAGGTGATATGGGTTGAACGGCGTGAACTTCAGCCGTTCAACCCATGTCTTTACTGCTGCCACCTTGCAAGGGTGGCGTATGGTCCAAGGTCTTGTCCTCACGCCCATGCGGGCTAGAGTTGCCTTGGACAAGAATGTTTTTTGGTGTCTCTCTTCGGTTTTCAAGCGTCCGCATCACGTGCGTGGTGTAGTGGTTGGCTTCCTACGCAGGATGCTTCGCGACTGCCCCGGTCTTGCTCCGGGATGATCCGCTTTTGTCGGATTGCAGTCTTGAGAGAAGTTGAAGAAATGATCCGATTTGATGGATCCTTGAACCTCTTTCATTTCTATGTGGACACATTCAGTATAACAAGTATTTTGATGCTGTCAAAAAGAGAAACCCTATAAACAAGCCAAAATGTTGAAATATCAACGGTTAATAACAACAAAATATGTTTAATATACGGCGTGTCGCACCGGAAAACCCCGGACAAGCACCACCAAAAATCGTTTTCCGTATTCCACTAACTGCCGGTACCATAGAGAACCATGACCAACAACAGTCCGGACAACACGAAACCAGCTACCCATTCAACCGACCTCGTGCTCGACCGGGTAGCCACGATCTCAGACATCGAAAACCGTTTGCCGGACAGTAAGGAAATCTGGTACGGGCACAGCATCCTCACCAGCACCCTTTTCCCCGCCACTCCCCCGGCGGAAGGCACCGACTTCGTCAGCAAAGACAACAGTACCGTCGAATACATCCTCGAAGCCGGTATCGATAGCCTCACCAGGTCAAGGGACTTCCCCTACGGGAAATATCCCCGACTATTGATGGCGTGGATGGCAAAGCAGATTCGCTCTGCGGGAACGAGGAAAACCCCGACCGTTGACCCGTCGCAGCACACCATCACGATTCCCAGCATGTACCAGTTGTCCGAAGAGCTCGGCATACCCCGTGGAGGACAGTCATCGAAACGTTTGCAGGAACAGTTGCGCCGTCTCCTGTACTGTCATATCAGCATCAGGCAGAAAACCGGGTTTGCGGGCAACCGGGATCGGTTCGACTCCGTGAACATGCAGATGGTGAAGGCCGTCAGCTTCCTGAACGACAACAATAATCAGGATTTCAGCGGCGCCAAGTTCATCCTCACCGATGAAGTGTGGGACAGGCTCGCCCAGGAGTCGGCACCATTCGACACTCGTGCCACCAACTACCTGCTGTCCGGCAAATCAGTGCTCCCCTACGACGTGTACGTGTGGCTGACCGGAACATTCCGCAACCTGCATCACGACCTCACATTGGATTGGGATTGGCTGCACGGACGTTTCGGCGACAGCATCAAGGAACGCCGCGTGTTCAAAGCCAAGTTCCGTGAAGCATTGAAGAAGATTCACGACGTGTATCCCGCCGCGAACGTGGAAACCACCCGGGACGGCATCATCCTGCACCCGTCGCCAACGTCCGTCCCACCCAAGGCGGAACGGCGTGCTTTGGACGAGGGGCGGGGCGATTGGCAGCGATAGGCCACTAATCGTCCCACCTTATTCGCTGATGCAGATCAGTGCTTAATGCAGTCGGTTTTTGATGCTGATGGCATATCGCTGTATCGACACGTGGCCTATCGGTGCAGTTTCCCAATTTTTTTGAAGTTGATTCGTGGATTTCATCCCACACGTAGTGGCCTATCGGTGCAGTTTGGTTGTATATGGGAGCTTTTCGGCTTCGAGAACGGGCTGACGTTCTATCTTTTTCTGAGGTAGTGGCCTATCGGTGCAGAACCCGTTGCATCGGATAGTGGCATATCGGTGTAATCCCGCCGATTCGTTGATGGCCTATCGATGCTGTTTTCTTGTCTCTGTTGATGGCCTATCGGTGCAAAAACCTTTCTTCCGCAGTATTACTGCGTTGCTTATCCGACGGTTCCATGCCTTGTATACTGCCACTATCCGGCACTTTTTCGCGGATAGTGGCCTATCGGTGCATCCAATGATGGACTATCGGTGCAATCGCCTTTGACGATGGTCTTGCAACGTGGAGTATCCCTGCAATGATAGTGGACTATCGCTGCTGTTTTAGTGACCTATCAGTGTCGTTTCCGTGGAATATCACTGCCGAATCCGTGGACTATCGGTGTAACGAACCTGCTCAAACCGCTTCTCCTATAAGGGCTGACGGGCAGTGCTTATAGTCATACTACATACTGGACATACTCTTTTATAGCAGTAAGAACGAGAACGAACGGCAGTGGCCTATCGGTGAATACATTTACACCGATAGGCCACTATCTTGATCTCCTAGGAGGGTTGCATCCCTCAGCTCATTCGTTGATACGAGTCGAAAAGAATCCTCAACCGTGCATCATCGTCATCCTTCGACCATCCGAATGCGTTCTCCGATCCATCGCATGACCGGTACGGCCATGCTGTTGCCTAACGCCTTGTATCGGGCTCCGTCCGGAGCGTGTTCCTTGTTTCGATATGGAATATCGGTGTAATCGTCGGGAAAACCTTGAAGCCGTTCGCATTCTCGTGGGGTCAGGCGGCGGACGGTGAGACCTCTCTCCTCATTGTCGCCTGTTATCAGCGTTCGGGTGTTATGAGTGGACAATGTGGCGCTCATATCGTGCTGAATCAGCGCGCTTTTCCCGCCACCGGGTTTCCCGCCGCGAATCTGCAAGGTGACAGGCTCATCTTCCCCGGTTGAATCCTCAGCAGGATAGATGATCGGCGGATCCTTCTTCGCATGAGAAGTCAAGGTGGGAGCCAAGTTCACGCCGGCCATCGCATTCGTCTGTCCGTCGGCCCGGCAGATGTACGTCTGCTGTTTGGCTCCCTGACGCACTACCAGCGCTCCGGCAACATCCCCCTGTTCTCGACTATCATCACACTGGTTCTGAGCGAATGCTACAACCGGGTTATGATCGGTCTTCAACGTGGGGCTTATCTCCCCTAAGCCAAGGCTTCGGGTTTTTGACCCCTGATTGTAGAGGAATGCGACCGGTTGCACTTGCACCAGTGGAACCTGGTTGCCTCCGGTTCCGGCCCGTGCGGTCAATGTCTGGCTGACATCATCATGCGCGTACCGGAGTCTGGCGTCGGTCGGATTGAAATCCAATGCGGCCACTGCGGTGCTGTTCGTCCGATCCAACGTGTTCATCACATCGTCCTGTTTGACGAGTTTCCCGTTGCTGCCGGTTTGCGCCGTCTGGCAAAGGAATACTTTATCCCGTTCGTCAACGACGACGTTCGCTCCACGGTCAACGCAGGGGGAGCTATCGTATCGTGCGGTGAGAGTACCGGCGACATCATCACCGAACTGGGTGAAAACGCTTTCCTGATTTTGCCCTGACTTTTCTCTCGTGGACAACGTCGGATACACGCCGGAAGTCGGATAAACCCTCCGACTCTGGGTTTCACCGGGAGTCAAGCGGCCAGAATCATGATCTGCTTCTCCAACGCATCCCTGAGCCTCTTCGGCAAGGGCTTGCCTCTTCTGTCGGCTCGACTGATGATCCCACGACAGGCTTTCGCGCTCAAAAAGTACTTCCGCGCAACGCATGGTTCCAAGACTTCCAACAAGGAACACACGTTCGCGTCGTTGGGCCACACCGAAAAACTGCGCATCCAATACTCGCCATGCCAGACCATACCCGAGCGCATCCATCTCTGACAGGAGCTGGCGATAAGCCTCCCCCCGCTCGCTTGTGAACGCTCCTGGGACGTTCTCCCAGACAAACCAACGTGGACGGAGTTCACGTACCGCTCGAATGTACTCGAACATGAGTCCGGAAGCTCCCGCGAGTCCTTCACGCTTTCCTGCGACGCTGAAGGACTGGCAGTTGTGAACGGCAATTCCGGCTGCCACATAGCTGTGGTCATCTTCAACCTCCAAGTTGTATACGAGGACATTGGAACGTCCGACAGTTTTCTCATTCACACGACCCCAATATCCGTCATCATCGAAGTCGTCTGAATCAATAGGGGAAGTGTTGAACTTTATCCGGTAGGTTCCCGTGCTGTGAATCGATGGATTCTCTTCATAGAGAATGCTTGAACGGTAGCCTGCTCCTGCGGCGAGAATTTTCATTCCAACAAGGAGTTGCATTCCTGAGCATGGTTGAGCGTAACGGACTGAATCCATTCGTTGGAAGTAACCTTCCAATAGGGAGATTCGCAGGTTTTCGGACAGTCCATATACCCATGAGGGGATATGTTTCTCTTTTCCTCCGAATTGCTTCATCACCCAACGATTGATGCTTTGACTATCAAACCGGAAGGCAGGCAAGGAACTTGATTGTCCCAAACTAAGCCAAGTACCGATTAATCGAAGGAACGGCTCCGTCAACGATACTCCATCAGGAAGCGCGGGGACAGGCAGTGGTTCTGTAGCGGCGTTCATATTCAGCCATTGTCGGCCAACCATGTCAGTCGCGGGAATCCACTCCTGCTTATATTCATAGCCATATCCGCTTTCACGATGCACTCTGGTTCTCGCATAGAAAGGATGGTTCGGGGTGCATTCCAAAGAGGAGACACCGTTTCCCCTTAGAACGATCGTGTCAGCGATTTTGGAACCGGTGGCCGTGACGCGACGCCATCGGTTCCGATGGGTGAGCACCATGTCTCCGACTTTGATTTCCTCGATGGGTTTCAAGTGCTCCGAAGTCAATATGAGGGTGCCTGCGGGGAAACACGGTGAACCGCCTACAACCAAATCGGCTTGCCCTTTATATGGGTTCCAGTCGATTTTCGTAATATCCCCGAGATTCGGGATATCCGGGTAATGATGCTGCAATACGGTTGACGGGAATGGGTCGATTTCGCTGAAGGCCAGCGGTTCCCACCCCAATGGCTGCCATGCGACCGTGGCGGCTTCTATACCGCTGAAGATGCTGACGTATTTCACTGGCGTAGGAGTTTCCCGAGTTGGATTTCAGCGATGGCGGCGTTCATGTAGCCGTGTGTGTGGAAGTGTTTCGGGTTGAGGCAGCCGATTGTCCATGTGATTCGGCCGGTGGAGTTGTCTACGTGGCGTTGTGCTTCCATCGGTTGCCCGCAGTTGGGGCAGAACCAGTTGTTTTTCATTGGTTGTTCTTTCTGTCGGAATCTGAGTGCGATGCTGCTTGGCATAGGGCTGCGGTGAAGAAGCCAAGGATGAAGCCCGTAAAGAGGCAGATGATGGCAATTAGCATGAGGTCTCCTGTTTCGTCAGATGGTTTTTGCGATGAGACTGATCGAGACGATCAGCAAAACCCATAGGATCGCGATGCCGACCGTCCAACGGTTGAGGTTCTTCTCCGCGACCCCGGATGTGCCCGCGTTTGCGGTCAAGCCGCCGCCGAACATGTCGGACAATCCCCCGCCCTTGCCTTTGTGCAGAAGAATCAGCAGGGATAGCAGGACGCTCAGGACGGCGACGATGGTTTTCAAAACGATGATGAGAACGGCCATAGGGTTCCTTCGGAATAGAAGATGGCGATGAAGACGATCAGGGCTGTCAGGTATGCGACAGCCCAATGGCGATAGGTGCTGCGATGCTGTGGATTATCCGTCCATACGCTCATGAGAAGAAACGTGAGCAGGGCGATACCCATCCATAGCAGCATGGCAAGGGTCACGGGATGTGTGACCGTCACCCGAACACCATGAGAGTGAGTTTGCCGAGCCCGAAATCCATGCCCGTGACCAATATCATGAGCAGGATGACGAACACGAATGCGGCAATACTCCAGGCCATCCATTCGCGGGCGGTTGGAGTCACCGTCTTACGGGTTTCATCGATTACCTGCCGGACATAGCGTCCGATGGTCAGGAAAGGATTACGGGACTGCTTGAGGGATGTTTTTTCAGTCAATGATCAGCTCCTTGAACAGGAGCATGAGACCCAATGATCCGGCAATGACGCACAGGAACGTCAGGATGACGCACAGATAATATGCGATGTTCCAACAGCGGGCTTCCTTGATTCGGTCCAGAGAAGCGGCGTTCTTCGCGCCTTGCCCGAACAGCATGCCGACATGGAGGATAAGCCATGAACTGGCATATCCTCCGGTCATAACCATTACGTATTGGAGGATCAAGATTCTCACGTTCCGGGAATGGTCTTATTGGGCGTCAACAGGGGTCGCGGGTGCGGATGCGGTGTTCTTCGCATGGATTTGAGCGAAGGCGATGGTCCTATCGTCTTCAAGATCCGCCTCGTTCGGATTAGTGGCCTGGCCGGCGATGACCGGTGTTGGCGCATCCTTCGGAGCTGACTGGACTGTAGTGGCGTTAGGCTTGCGTCCGGACTGGTAGGCGTTGTCAAGCACTTTGCTTGCTTCCTGGAGACGGCCGAGAATCGCACGAACCCTTGCATCGGCCTGCTCCGCGATGTTTTGCCGTCCAGTGGCATACGAGTCGGCTTCCTTACGCAACTGTGCGGCGGACTGCTGTGCGGATTCGATGATCTGCTTCGACTTCGCTTGGGATTCCTTCACGTTCTTTTCGGCGACCTGCCGCGCGTCCACCATAGTCTTCTCCGCGGCGGACTGGCTCTGCTTGCGAATGCTGTCAGCCTCCTGCAGCGCCTTGTTCTTGATGTCGGCTGCGTTCTTTTCCGCAGCATGATAAACGGTCTGGGTGTCTTCGAGGAGTTTCCTCACATCGTCGCCCACGCTCGTGTACTTGTTCTTGATTTTTGCTTCCAGATTGTCGTTCTGCTTTTCGAGTTCTTCGATCCGTTCGGAGAGCTTCTTGTTTTCGGCTTGCAGCTGATCGATGTCTTGGTTTGCCTGGGTGAACTGGTTGTTGACCGTATCCAGGGTCCTCTTCAGATCAGTGTTTGCTTGCGCATACTTGTTGATGGTGTCCTGGAAATTGGTTACGGCATCATTGACTTGTTGAGGATCGTAGCCTCGCATCTTCGTGTCGAATTCGATGATGGGCATGGTGGATTTAGGTCTCCTGACTTCACTTTTTTCTATGTGGATAGATTCAGTATAACAGGTAAAATGCCGGGAAGTAAAAAACCACCCGGCATTTTCCTAGGGTCAGCGATTCGGCAATTCCATGAAATCTCCGGCCTCGTTGTAGCCGTAAAGTTTTCCGTTGCGGCTACGAGTCCCGCGGGTAGTGGACATGGATGGAGTGTAGAACGACTCACGGCCGTTCTTCCGGACGCGGAAATTACCATCCGACAAGACCTTCACGTTGTCGGCGGTGATCCGATTGGCCGGACTCTTGCCGTTATTGAACATGGATGCGAAGCCCTCCGCATCGGCCGGCTCCTTGCCGATGCAGACACCGTTCCCGTTGGACAGCATGCGGGCGTGTCCGCCAGGAGTGTTGACGGCAAAGGCCACTCCCTCTTTGCCGTCGCGCATCTGGATGTCGCTGCTGTAGAACCGATTCGTCCCATACTTGGCTCGCAGCAGTTTCGCGGCTGCCTGTGGGGATTGCGGATCCACGTATGGTGCGGCCGCCCGTTCACGGACTGCTTGCACCTTGCGCGTATAGTCTTGGAATTCCTCGTTGGTGGTGAACTCCCTGCGTGCCTTGACCGGCTGCGTCCCGTACTGTTTCGCTTCGATGGAACCCCATACGGTGATGTCGTCTCCACTGTGGGGGTTCATGTAGTCGGCGCGGAAATGCAAGGCGTTCTGCAACGGTTTGCCGCTTTTTGCGGATACCTTGGTGCCTCCGCTCACGGTGAAGTCGACGCTCTTGAGACCATCCTTCTGCATGGCCCTGGTCATGCGAGTGAGATCCCGGCCGCGGAGACGGACGCTGCCGCTGCCTCCATGCGTGTTGGGGCTCCGCTGGGGCACCATGGCGACGAGATTGTCCCCGTTCACATGGAAGCCTTCCGGCACCGGGTCTCCTGGTTTCATTCCCAGTTCGCTCATGGGAACGCTTTCAGGCTTGTATGCGGGTTTCACGGTGACGTCGCCATTCTTGTCCGCATACACGTAGACCGGCATTTCCCGGGCTTGGGATTCGCTGAGCCCGAATTCCTTCTCGTAGTAATGACGTGCCTGGACCGCAGCTTCGGCGAAGTCGCCGGGGTCAGCGGAATAGACGCGGTTGTCAAGGTCTGCGAACGCCGCGAGGTTGGCTCGTTCTGCCTTCTGGGCGTTCAACGTGTCATAGGTTTTCCTGTCCGGACGGCCGCTGATCTGTGCGGCATGTCCTCCGAAGGCGGTCTCGCCGTCGGGGAGATTGGAACTGACCGGCTCGAAATCGTGTCCACGGTTGAGGCTGAACACATCCGGTGGGGCGGCTTTGCTGTGGTTGATCACGCCGAATGTGGTTTCCCCGGATGCCGCGACGGCCATCTGTTCCATATCGCTGTTGCCGATGATGTGGATGCGTTCGATGGGGTTCTGGGTCTTGAAACTGCTGAACACCTTGCCTTGGGCGCTCATATGCAGGATGGTGGATCCGTCTGCCAGCTGGTTCATATCGTTGACATAGTATTTCTTGACGATGCCGCTGCGCGTGGTGTACGTGTATTCGCCGGGGACGAGATTGGTTTTACGGAATCTACCAAGGGGGTCACGCGGCTGTGTCGCTGGTGTCCATACCATTATCGGCTCTTTCTCTGAGATTGATGGATGTGCTTCCTGTTCAATCGTATGGTCGGACTTGGTTCCTTCCGCAGGATTTTCGGATTTTGCCTAGGCTCTGTTTCCCCGGCGGATTCAGCTTCACGGATGGTTCGAACGTCAAGCTGGTGAAAGATGAGATGGCGGATATAACGGGCCCAGACCGTGAAGATGTATCCGGTCGCGCAGATTATGACCGATATGGTGATGACTGATTCTCTGGAGTCGATGAACCAGTCCTGCGGGACGATGAACATCGCATATAGGACGGCTATGAGGATAGCGATGAGTCCTATCACGGTCTGGACTAGCACTTGTCTCAGGTTCAACGCATCCTCCGATCATGTTCGCCCCAAGCGTCGATGGAGCTTTCGGCTATGCTCTGCGCCATCTGAAAATTCTCGGGCACCGGGAAAACAAAAAGTCTGACCATATGGTTTCCCGTCATGAGATTCGGCAGACGTACGAAAGCCACTCCCCTGCAATGCTGGCTGTTCACATCCGGCCAGGCTCCGATGCGGGTTCCCGAATGCAGTATGGTGTTCACCGTTTCCGCCGCATTGTCAGGGTCGGCGGTTTTCACCCCGTACGGGTATGCGATTCCGGCGATGATGGCGAATCTTTCATACGGACGGTAGGCTTGTCTTTTCCACTGTTGGAAGGCCAGTTCGATGAGTTGTGCGCGTACTCGTTCCCGAATGCCGAAGCTGCCTCCCCTCCCCCATGTGGCTGATTTCCGTTCGCCGTTCTGTCTGGCGATGAGGTCACTATCCGTATAGTTGCTGGTTATCCACTGTTTGTCGGGAATCGTGAATGACACCGAGTATCCGTCGTGCCATGCCGGCGGATTGGGATTATTTCGCCAATGCTGGTCGATGTTCGATGCGAGACGTGAGGTGATCTGGTATTTCGGCATTGATTCCGGCACCGGGATGATGAGCACGCTCAGCCTGTAATGGTTGGCTGGTGCCGGTGTTGGCAGTTGGATGTATACGGTGCTGTGCCGGTGCTGGCTGTCATCGTCGTCCCAGAGTCGGGCATCACTGCCACCGTCGATGATGGGTTTGATGGTTTCGGCCGCTCTCGCCGGGAAAATGTTTTTCTGGCTTGGACAGGCTACGCCTATAAGGGCGATGAACCGTTCCACTTTCCAGGCTTTTCCTGTTTTCTTGAGGTTGCGCCATTCGTTTTTCGCGTAGTCCCTCACCCATGCCCTTCGTCTGGCTCGCATGCGTTCCGTCTGTATGGTGTCGGTCGTACTCCACCATTCGATTGGGATGGTGAACTCGTGGGCGTAGCCTCCGCGTTTGTAGTTGGCTGGTTTTCTTGGATTGCTGGATGTTGTCCGGCGTGTTCGAGGTGCTGATGGCATTGGCGTTGGTTCTGTCGTCTTTACTGTATGTGGACATATTCAGTATAACGAGCAAATGATAAAAAGAAGAGAGGATCATCGTGCTGGATGGTCCTCTCCTGTCATGCTTCAGAGCAATCAGCTGGCGAGATCGCAGAGCATGTTTTCCGCAGTCAGCAGCTGCCAGTTCTGGAACGAAACCTCCTTGACCTTCTTGTTGAAACCATGTCGGAGCGCATACTTCGCGGCGGCGTCCACGGGGTCTGGAGTGTTCTCTGCGTAGCCTTCCTCCTTGGCTTTCTTGACCATCAAGGCGATGCCCAAGAGTGCTTGGCGGATGCTGGTCGCGGCAAGATTCGTGATCGGATTGTCATCGCTGATGCTGAAAGGCTGCCAGTCGCAGGCATCGGTTTTTTCGAACACCCAGAATTGCATGGTGCTGGGAGCCTTGGATCCACGGTCAAAGGCGTCCGGCTTGCATGCGGCTACCGCGGCACGGTAGAAAACGGTCTGAATGTGATAACCGTAGTTGATGACTTCCTTGGCGAATGATTCCGCGTCGGCCTTCTGGGCGGTTTTCAAATCGACCAGGTAATCGGTGCCGGCAGGAATCAGATCAGGCTTCGCCTTGAGCATCAGACCGGTTTGACGGTCCTTCCATTCGATGCACTGTTCCTTGGTTCCCTGTTCGATGATTTCCATGTAATCGGGGTATTCGGGCATGAGACTGGTCTGTTCGATGCCTTCTTTCATGCGTTTGAGCAGTTGCATGTCATTGTAGGAGACGATGATGTTTCCTGCTTCCAGCTGGTCTGCTCGCCACTTCTGGTTGTCTTTGCTCCTGAAGCTCTCTCCCTCAGGCAGGCTGACAACGTCGCTGGTGCCGAGCAGGTAAGCGTGGAACGCCGTACCGAACTTCATGGCGTCGGTGGGCTTGTGGTCGTCGTTGAGACGGTGATATGCCCAGTCGGCCGGGTTTTTCAGGAATTGTTTCAATTGGCTTTGGTCGATTGATTTCAACCGGAAGTAGCCGGGGTCGTCGATGTCGATGATTTTCGCGTAGGCCATTGGTGTCTTTCCTTCTTGGATTCAAGTTCCGGGCATGCCTATGGACGGAGCATGCCGGAACGGTATGTGGGGAGGCTACTTGTTGTTCACTGGATCGGATTCGGCGATTTCCTGGGCTGACATGTCAGCCTCGTCGACGTACACGCTGGTGTTGCCGCTTTCCGGATCCACGACGACGTGAGGCTCGTCGTAGGTGATGGGTTCTCCGGTCGTCTCGTCGAACTCCGGGCTGACGGGCATCGGGTCGGAGAGGTGGAGATATCCGCCATCGGCTTTCTGCTGGGCGCGGTTGACCTCTTCCCAAGCGTTCTCCCAGTTGAAGAATTCCTCCGAATAACCCGGGTATGGTTCCTTGTTCTTGGTTTCCCAGTCGAGGAGCTGCTTCGGTGTGACGGGTTGCGAGGGGTGGAATTCCTCGGTCAGTCCTTCGGGGATCGGCACTGTGTAGTCGCTGAGACGGTCCTCGTCGTCTTCGTCGGGTGCGACGAATCGGACTTTCGCTTTGATGGGGGTGTTCATAGGTTGCTCCTTTTCCAGTTTTTTCCTGATTTGGATTGCTGTTTCGAGATATTCGATGAGCTGATGGTATGCGGCGTAGGACAGGCTCATGGGGTTGTCCTCGTACTTGCTGTACGTGTTGACGCTCATGCCCAGCAGGTCGGCTATCTCGTTTTTGGTTTTTCCTGCTAGCTGGCGCAGGCGTCTGATTGATAGCTGGTTCATTCGCCTCTCCTGGATGCAGTGGTCGGACTGGTGTCGTCCAGTCTTCTGGTTGTGTTCACGCTCCCATTGTACAACATGCAGAAAACTGCGTTTTTCAGCATTCTCTAACAAGGAGAAACGCCTTGGAAATAAAGGCAACACGCCGAATAATATACATGTTCAGATAACTGCGTATATTTGAATATGTCCACATAGAAAAAAAGAAGAGAAGACGAAAACTCCCATCCTCAATGCACTGTGGAGCGATCGTCAAATCGTCAAGGAGGAACCATCATGGCAACAGAACTGCTAACTCACGCGAAAACCGGAGTCATCCAGATGGGATGGCCCAAGCTCTACGAGGCGGTCGCATTCAAGGGAAACAAGGACGATGACAAGTCCGCCAAGAAGGACGATAAGAAGAAAAACGAAAGCACGCCTGCATACGGGTTCCCTGTGCTTCTCGACAAGGATGACCCCGATCACATGCGAACCGTCCGAATCCTTCAGAAGCTGAGCAAGAATGCGGAAGCCAACGCCATCGCCTTGAAGAAATGGGGCAAGAAGGATCGTATCGTTTCCAATGACGGTCTCAAGGATGCCGACGAGGATGAAATCCTTGACGGTGATAAAACCGTCCTCATGACCGATAAATATCCGAATCGAGCCAACCATTTTTATGTGAACTTCAGTCGTAGCTCCAAGGCTGGTCGTCCCGGAATCCGCTACATCGACGATGAAGGAATCCTGCGTGAGCTCCCCGAACCGATTCTCGGGACAAAGGAGGACATTCAGGCCGCTCAAGCCAATCTTAATGATGCCCGAGCCGCTTACGCTACGGCTGATGAAGACGCTCGGGAGGAGGCGAAGACGCTCGTTCTGGAGGCGACGCGCAATCTTGAGGAGGCTCAGGAGCGTGATGCCAAGGCCAAGGAAGTCAAGGTCTTATGGGATAAGCTGGTGTATCCCGGTCAGAACGTGCAGGCTTCGGTTACGGCACGTGCGTGGAAGACTCAGACCGGTAGCGGTGTCAGCTATCGTTTGGATAATCTCACGATTGTTGGCGGAGGCGTGCGAGATGGAAGCTTCGAATACGATGAGGACTTCACCGATGAGGATATCGAGGCTCTTATCGCTTGGCGAGACAAGCATGTGAACGCAAAGCCTTCCAAGGCCGATGATGAGGCGGCCCTTCTTGCGGATACTGACTTCGATG
>OGON01000611.1_pt1 | contig 28397 bp, 20 predicted proteins | sample 1552671 | NCBI WGS metagenome assembly OGON01 (sample SAMEA2580136, study PRJEB22360) | human gut metagenome | biome: human gut; feature: human-associated habitat; material: faeces | place: Denmark | collected 2008/2010 | reverse complement strand
TGGGAAAGTCGGGGAGGTAGAGATGGCGGCGCGCCCGTGACGAAATCCGAAAAAGGTGCGCGCCGGAACCCGAAAGAAATCTGTGCTCAAAACCGAAAATCAGGCTTGACTAAACACAACCTGTCGCCGTCGACCATCTACCGCTGGGTCTCGGCGGGCTACGACGGCATGACCAACATGGAGCTCAGGCGCAAGGTCGGCTACAGGCCGAGGAAGCGCGCCGCCGGCCGGGCGGCGACCCGCCACTCCGCCCGCAGGTCGTATGCCGCGTTCCTCGCCCTCGGGGAGGACGCGTGCGCCGCGGCCTGGGAGATGGACACCGTCGAGGGCGCCCGGGAGGACTCCGCCTGCCTGCTCACGCTGCTGCACCGCCCCAGCAGGCTGCAGCTCGCGCTGCCGCTGGCGGAGAAGACCGCCGGGCGCGTCGCGGCCGCCCTGGGCGATATCAGGGAGGTCCTCGGCGCCGACGGCATGGGCAGGGTCTTCCGCGCCGTGCTCACCGACAACGGCACGGAGTTCTCCGACGAGCGGGCGATCGCGGACCTCGTCGGCGAGGGGCCGGGCGAGACGAGGCTGTTCTACTGCGACCCGCGCCGCAGCGACCAGAAGGGCGCCTGCGAGCGAAACCACGTCGAGATAAGGAAGCTGCTGCCCAAGGGCTCCGGACTCAGGTTCGACCGGCTCGCCCCGGCGGACCTGGCGCTGGCCATGTCGCACGTGAACTCCGAGCCCCGCGGCGCGCTCGGCTTCTCGACGCCCGCGCGCGCCTTCAGGGCGATGCTCGGGGAGGACGCGGCGGCGCTGCTGGACGCCTACGGCGTGGAGGACGTGGCGCTCGGCGATCTCGACCTGACGCCGGGGCTCATCGAGAGGGCGCGCGCCGAGAGGGGCGATGCCCCGCTGGCCTAGCCTAGAGGAAAAACGGAATAGACGGACCGACCGTCCGGCTGAGTCTGGGAAGAGGTGCCGGGCGGCGGGCGGAGCATGGCCACCGGACCCATCGAAACACATCTCCACCGTTCCTTCAACTGGGAAAACGGCGCCCCCGGACCCCAGGAGGGGCCGTGGGGGCGTTCGGCTAACTGCGGGAATGGCCTATTTGCTCAATGTGTTCGGCTGAGATCGGAAATCAACCATCCCAAGCTCTTCATTGATGTGGCTGTCCATGCGGGAACTCAAAAGGGCGCTGCGGGACCGCTAAGATTTATGGACCGCACAGTCTGCGAGGGCACCCTGGGCGAGATGATTTCGGATACTGTCGCGGCTGTCGCCAAAAACCTGCGCCGCACCTCGACCGTCCAAGGCATCTCGCGTATCGACTCGCTGGAGATTCCCGAGGAGGTCCTGCGCGAGGCAGTCGCCAACGCGGTTATCCACAGGGAATACGGGGATCGGTTCTGTGGGCAATCGATCGCCGTCGACGTTTTTGACGACCGTATCGAGGTGACGAATCCCGGCGGCCTTTATGGAGGGAAGACTCGCGAGAGCTTGTTTGACGGCAGCTCCCGATGCCGTAACGCGACGCTCGTGAAACTCATGTCGATTGTCCCGCTGCCGGATGGCGCAGGTTCGCCGGCTGAGGGCAATGGCTCGGGCATCCCGATGATGATCGATGCCATGCGCGCGCATGGTCTGGCCGAGCCCCTATTCTGCCCGGGGTTCGATCGGTTCAAGGTCGTACTTTACCGTTCAAAGATCGAGCCGGTCGATCATGGCGGGGGCTTAATTGTGACGGCACTCAAACATTACGGCGAGCTGGGGACGCGTGAACTGGCAGAACGCACGGGGCTTACAATTTCCCAGGTTAGGTCGCGCGTCAACGCGCTCATTGCTCAAGGCGAGCTTGAGCCCACGGCGCCGGCGACGAGCCGCAACCGCAAGTATCGACTGTCAGAGCGCGTGGAATAAATGCGTTAGTGGACGAGGCGAACCAATAATCGACCCTCAATTGGCGCCTACTAAGATAAAGCGGTTGTTGCTCAGTCGACGGTGATGCTGAAGACTCGGCTTACGCCGGCATGGCCCCGAACCCGTCCATCAAGAACAGCCTAAGAACCAGCTTGATGACATATCCCGGTTTGACTTCTGCCGCGTCAAAGACGTGGCGCTCGGCGAGCTCGCTGCAGTATGCATAGATGTCGCGGATAAGGTCCGCGCCCGAGAGCGTAAACATGTAGCCTGCGTCCGAAAGCGAATTGGGTGCGGCGGGCAACTTGGCCATGTGGCAGAACGTTTGCAGGTCGGGCGCCATAACATTCTGGTAGTCGAGGTGGCCGCTGGCATCCTGTTCGGCAAGCTCCAATTGGCGCACAAAATCCAGCGCCGCCGCTAACACAAAGCTCGGCGTAGGCGCATTGACGTCCTGAGTGGTCGCCACAAGCCTGCCCGCCGCCTGCGTGACAAGCCAAGCGACCTCGCGCTGGCAGCGCACGGCCTTGCGCGTAACCGGCTTGATGGACGAAGAAGAAACGCTCCCCTTAGGCGGATTCGAAACAGCCACAAGACCCTCCCATGAACGACCCGGCCCAACAAGCCCGGATGAAACACGTGCTACATCAGTATACAGGGGAGTGGGGCAGCGGGGTACAAGCGCGCCAGCGGCAAACCGAGAGCATCAACGATGCGCCGATCGCGGAATGAGATCTCGTAATAATTGACTCTCGGCCATATTATTGAGGGGCATGACTCGCGTTCGTATGGTTGTAGGTGCTGGCGATGAACGACATTGACCTTGCTGTTCCGTTGATGGATGGACCAAGCTATGACCGTGCCTGCAGTCTCGTGCCTTCCGAATACGTTGAGGCATGGGAGTGGTTTCTGGGTGAGGAGCAGCGCGGCGGCGTTTGGACCAGCCTTCCGCATCACACCAAGGAAGATAGCCCTCAGTATCAGTACCGTTTGAGAATTGGCTCGGATTTCTTTCCCGTAACGCGGGATTCAGGGATCTTCTGGCCGGGCCAGGATCGGGTGAAGCAAGATCCCAATAAGACCTTTGCGCTTTCGGTCCATAACTCTAAAAAGAGCTTCTACACCGATGTGCCTCCGCTCTATTTGGACGATGGTACGTGGGTCATTAAGTACTCGGTTCAAGCGCCGGGTGCCGTTGGTTCTCGAGACCAGAATTACAACCGTAAAATGCTCAACTGCATGGAATGTGGCGTCCCAGTCGGAGTCATATTTGCAACCGAGGTGGGCTATAAGGTGCTCGGCCTTGCGTTTGTTGAGCGGTTCGAGCCCGAAAACGGATGGTTTGTTCTGCACGGTCCTGTTCATAAAGGCGGACCGGACCCTCGTTTTGCGCCCGACATGAGTTATCTGAAGCACATACCCGTCGATATTGAGTTTGCCGGACAGGGTGCGACCGACGACGAAAAGGTCCGCTATGCGTTAAGGCGCGAGCGATTGGGGCAGCAATGGTTCCGCAAGCAGCTCGTTGCCGCCTATGACGGCCGTTGCGCGGTGTCGGACTGCGGCGTCAGCGAAGCTCTGGAGGCTGCACATATCGAGAATTACTCGGGACCCAAATCGCAGGTTGCCAGCAACGGCATTCTGCTTCGGCGCGACCTTCATTCCCTATTTGATGCTCACCTGATTTCGTTTGAGCCTGTTTGCGGCGAATATCGGCTGTGCGGATCGTACCTGCTGGATAAGACCGACTACGCTTCCTTTGCGGGTGCGACGCTAAGGCAGCCGAATGAGCGTCAGTGGCGACCCAATACGGTGTTTCTTGAGGCCCATCGCATTGAGTTCGATCGCTCGGAAAAGAAGCGTGAAAAGGCGGGGCTTCTGCCGTATTAGCGTATTTGGCTTTGGCATTCTTTGACGATCGTGTTGTTTGATCGGATCGCGTGGCGATGCAATCTCGTACACGCCCGCCAATGCATGCTCTTCCTAATTTGTATAGCGAGAGGGGAGCGTGTATGAGTTGGCGAGGCGATATTGCGATGGGGAAGTACGGAAAACTGCCGTGTGCCCTTATAGACAACAATATGTTTCCGAGCGTAGAGGTTGATTGCGGGTCGTTTGTCGTTGCCTGCCCTTGCTGCGGCTCGCAAATACCGTGTCTCGACATTCGGTTCATCGATGCGCGCGACAAACTCAGTGACGAAGTGAGGAAACGCACGGGCGTTCATATGCCGGTGTATCCGGAGAAATGCTCTGTTTGTGGCCTCGATATCGTGTACGACGCCGGCGACGAGGGATAGGTGATGCGGAGGAGCTGGCTGTGAAGGCCTCTCCGTCTCTACAAATAAACCCCCTCACCGAGTTGCCTGTGGAACTCGGCGTGATGGTCGCGTGCCCAGGTAAAGAGCGCCTGGTCAAAGTCGGTGCGCGTGGCCGGGACGCCAAAGACGCCGGCAACCTCGACGCGCACAAACTCCAGTGCCGGCAGCTTGTTGATGGCAGTGAGGGCAAACGGGGACGAGGGCTCCTCGAACAGATAGCGGCTGCCTTGCAGCGCGTCGCAACTGGTGCACGTGTTGCCGAGCGACGGGGCTTTGGAGGCTCGCGCGCCTACGGGCTTGTAGCCGCAGCGCTTAGAAAGATAGTCGCGGATCTCGCCCGGCACGCAGCCAAGAGCGGGCACGATGGCGAGTGCGTTGGCGTTGGCCGTGTCGATGACAATGTGCCCGGCTTCGTTGGGCGCGTGCACGATGGCGATGCTCTCGTCGTTATCGGTTCGATAGGGAATGCCAAAGGCCGCGACCGAGGTCTCTTTGTGACACTTCCAGCACTCGCGCTTGCCCAGTACTAGATATATATACGGCGCTGAGGGGTCGGATCGGTCAACACCGGGCAGCCACTCGGCAAAGGGCTCGGGGTTGACGCCGCTGGGTACATACCAGATCTTCTTGGTCCGGTCCCATTTGGCGCCCAGCGCCTTGGCTTCTTCTTTGTGCGAAAAGGGGACATCGAGCTCGGTGCGCATGGCGGCTCCTTGGTGCTGCAGGTGCAAGTGGCTCAAGGATACCGCAGGGCGCAGACATCGCGGCGTTTTACTGAGAAGTTGCGGTGCGGACTGATTGGTTATACCGATGGATAGATCGGCAAGTAGATGGTCGGCTTTTGGCCAGTTGGGCGGTTGGAGCTGCCAGCGGATTTGGCGACATAAAACAAAACAGCCCAGAGGGCATAGCCTCTGAGCTGCGAACATTTGGTGGGCGTTAGAAGATTTGAACTTCTGACCTCTTCCGTGTCAGGGAAGCGCTCTCCCCCTGAGCTAAACGCCCGATCAAGGGTGCGCAAGCGCGCAAGGGATAATATAACGGAGCCTGAACTCGGTGGCAAGAACATTTTTAAAAATCGCTTACATTGTGGAATTCGGGGGCTTCGTCATATCCATTTTAAAAGAGCCTGCTGCCGCGATTTGGCTGTCGCATAATGCAAGGCCATTGCGGTATCGAGCTATGGAAAGACACCTGCGGAATTGTCCTACCGATAAGCGGACAAGCCTCCAGCTGGTGACTTCGCCGTGGTAAGGTAAGCCGAATTGTTTCCAGGCTGTTTCGGGGGTGTGGAATGAGCAAAGAGTGTGTCGAGCAGGTCGAAGGCGCAGGGGCTTCGGTGCCGATGACCGATATATCGAACATTGATGTGCCCGAGGGCACCGACGAGTTCAGCCGTAGCACCCGCCGCGCCTGGCGCGAGCGCCTGAACAGCGCTTCGACGCGCAAGATGATCACGGGCGTCTTGGCTACGCTGGTGGGCGGTTCGTTTTGGGGCTTCTCGGGCACCAGCGCGAGCTTTCTGTTCGATACCTACCACGTCGATACCTTGTGGCTTATGAGCGTGCGTCAGATTCTCGCCGGTCTACTCTTTATGGCCGTGGTTGTTACGCGCGACCGCGAGCGCCTGATTAAGCTCTGGACCACATCCGCCGATCGCAAGCAGCTGCTGCTCTTCACCGCCTTTGGCCTGCTGTTCAACCAGTTTTGCTATCTTTCGGCCGTGCGCCTGACTAATGCCGGAACCGCGACGGTACTCCAGTGCCTGCAGCTCGTTATCATCATGGACTACGCCTGCGTGACCGATCGCCGCATGCCGCGTACTCGCGAAGTTATCGGCATTGGCCTGGCTCTGGGTGGAACCTTTTTAATCGCCACCGGCGGCGACCCCACCAGCCTGAATATCTCGCCGCTTGGCCTGGCAGCAGGTCTTATGTGTGCGGTCAGCGCCGCGTGTATGGCGGTGATTCCCGCCAAGATCCTGCCCGAATACGGCAGCCCTATCGTCACGGGCTCGGCAATGCTCACGGCGGGCGTGGTCTCGTGTGTCTTCGTGCAGCCCTGGGCGCATATGCCGGCGCTCGACGCTGCCGGCATCGAGGCGCTCGCGGTGTTCGTGGTTATCGGCTCGTTTTTTGCTTACATGCTTTATATGCAGGGCGTTAAGGACATCGGCTCGGTGCGTGCGAGTCTCATCGGAACCGTGGAGCCCGTCTCGGCGACCATCACCAGCGCCGTTATGCTGGGCACGGTGTTTTTGCCGACCGACCTTATCGGCTTTGCCATGATCATCGTGATGATGTTCCTCACGGTGTAGCTGGCGCCGCTGCCAAGACGGAAAAGGTGTTGTGCCGCATTTTCGCCAATTGATGTCCGTGTCTGGAGTTTAGCTGTCGATGCTCAAAATGCCATAAACTAGTAACGTTATGGACTTTTTCATTGCGACTCAATTGCGAGGATTTCTTTATGGCTGGTAATCACTTTAAGGGCAGCGATAGCGGCCGTCCTGCAGTTCCGCCGCGTCCGAACGGGGCTGGTAAGGCCGGCACGCCGGGCGGCGCTGGACAGGGCGGTTCCGGTAAGCGCGTGTCCCCGGGCGAGACAGCGATGTTTACCGCTCTGTACGAGCAGTCTCAAAAGGCAAAAAAGACCGGCCGTGCAAGAGGGAATGTCTTTGCGGGCGGTGCAACCTCCACGTCGCAGCCGAGCGGGGCTCCTTCGGTACCCGCGAACAACGCAGGTGCTGCCAACGCCGCGAATGCCGCCGGCAACGTTAATGCCGACAAGGCCGCCAACAATACTCCCTCTGCCGGTGGCGCGGGGCTTACGGGTAACCTTGGCACGATTTACACCGGCGCCTCCGAGACTGGCACGTTCGCCCGCCTGGATGATGGCGGTGCCGAGTTTGCGGGCTCGGGTTCCAAGGAAGATTATTACGATTTTGGCTTGAACTACGGTGGCGACGCTTCGCCGAGTTCGACCTCTGACGGTCTGGTCCGTCATCGCCATCGCAAGGGCGAGCGCAAAAAGCGTCACACCGGCGCCATTATTGCCGTTGTAGTCGCGGTGCTTCTCGTTGCGCTTGGCGCAAGCGGCTTTATGCTGCTTAACTCGGCAAAGACCGTAAAGAGCGAAGCGAAGGAGGCTGTCGAGATCGTCGGTGGCCTTAAGGACAAGGTCACGTCGGGCGATTTTTCGACGCTGCCTGACGACGCGAAGAAGATCGATGAGCTCTGCGACAGCATGAAGGCGGAGACCTCGAGCCCGCTGTGGACGGCGGCATCGTTTATCCCGGTGTATGGCAGTGACATCAACGCAGCCCGCACCATGATCGACGCCCTGTCCGATGTCTCGAGCAACGCGCTGGTTCCCATGGCCGACAACCTTTCGCAGGCCACGCCCGGCAAGCTGTTCCAGGACGGCATGATTAACGTGTCCGCGCTGCAGGCGGTCGCCGATTCGCTTTCCAGCAGCTCGAAGGTGTTCAAGAGCGCCAACGAGAAGGTCCAGGGCATTGGCGATACTCATATTTCCCAGGTGACCGAGCTGGTCGATAAGGCCAAGGACGGCTTTGCCACCCTCAACGGTGCGGTTGACGCGGCGGAGAAGGTCGCCCCCGTCCTTCCCCAGATGCTCGGCGCCAACGGCCAGACGCGCAACTACCTTATGTACGCCATGAACAACGTCGAGATTCGTGCTTGCGGCGGCTTTGGCGGTTCGCAGGGCCTGATTTCGGTCACTGACGGCCAGATGTCGATTGGCGAGTTTGTTCCCCGCATTGGACTCAGCGAGGATGAGGCAGTCGAGAGCGTCGACGAAGAGGATGAGGCGCTGTTCGGCAACCACAGTAACCTGTACAACTCGGGCAATACCTATTCGCCTGATTGGCCCCGCAACTCGCAGCGTGTCGCCGCGCTGTGGAAGTCCCAGTATGGACAGGACGCTGATGGCGTCATCGGTATCGACCCGGTGTTCCTGCAGTATCTGCTGGGCCTGGTCGGTAACGTGTCACTGCCCGACGGAACGGTTGTCGACGGCACCAACGCCGCAAAGGTCCTCATGCACGATGTGTACTGGAACTATCCGGTCGAGGAGTCTGACGGCATCTTTGCATCCGTCGCCAGCGCTGCCTTCGACAAGATCCTTGGCGGTATCGGCGATGTCGATGTTACGAAGCTTGTCAGCGCCGTTGAGCGCGGTGCCGAAGAGGGCCGCCTGATCGCGTGGATGAGAAACGATGATGAGCAGAGTGCCATCAAAGAGACGGGCATTGACGCTTCGCTGCCCGATCCGGATGACCCGAGTGCCGATCCTGTTGCCGGCGTTTACTTTAACAACCTGAGCTTCTCCAAGCTCGACTGGTATCTGAACGCCGACACGCAGATCGGCCAGGGCATCAAGAACGGCGACGGCACGTGCTCGTATCGCATCACCGTTACTCTGACGAACATCATGACGCAGGAGGAGGCAGGCAAGCTGCCCGACTACGTTGCGGCGAGCGCACCCGATGCCGCGCGTGACGACGAACGCCTGAATGTCTCGTTGTTTGCCCCGACGGGCGGCAACATCAGTGACCTTACGGTTGAGGGCACACAGTTTGGTCTTGGCGCCGCTACGTGGCATGGAATCCCCTTCTATTCGGGCACCGTTGACCTGCATGCTGGCGAGACGACGACGATCACGTATACGCTGACCACGTCGGCCGAGGCGGGGGACAAGCCGCTTACGCTGCGTCAGACTCCTACATGCCAGGCGGCTCGCGACAGCGCGTCGGCGTAGGGTTTTTCTGGTAGCGCAGATAATCGAGTACCATTTTGGGGCGGACAGGCAATCTGTTCGCCCCTATTTTGTAAGGAGAGCGCATGAAGTACTTTGGCACCGACGGCTTTCGCGGTGAGGCCAACGTTGGGCTGACGGTAGAGCACGCTTATAAGATTGGCCGTTTTGTGGGCTGGTATTACGGCGCCAACCGCGAGCGCAAGGCACGCGTGATCGTGGGCAAGGACACGCGTCGCTCGAGTTATATGTTTGAGGCGGCGCTGGTGAGCGGCCTGGTCGCGAGCGGTGCGGACGCCTATATGCTGCATGTGATCCCGACGCCGGGCGTAGCGCATCAGACTGTGGAAGGCTGCTTCGATTGCGGCATCATGATCAGCGCGAGCCACAACCCGTTTTGCGATAACGGCATTAAGCTCGTCAACAGCGACGGCTTTAAGATGGACGAGGACGTACTGGAGCTCATCGAGGACTATATCGATGGCAAGAGCGAGGTGCCGCTGGCAACGGGCAACCACATCGGCGCCACGGTGGACTACATGCAGGGTCGCAACCGCTACATTGCTTCGCTCATCGCCAGCGCGAACTTTTCGCTGCAGGGCGTCAAGATCGGTATCGACTGCGCCAACGGCTCGGCATCCTCGGTGGCCAAGCCGGTGTTCGACGCACTGGGCGCCGATGTGCGCGTGATCAATGCCGCGCCCGACGGCTTTAACATCAATGTCGACTGCGGCTCCACGCATATGGAGCGCCTGCAGCGCCATGTGGTGGAGCAGGGCCTGGATGTGGGTTTTGCCTACGATGGCGATGCCGACCGCTGCCTGGCCGTGGACGAGCGCGGCCGCGTGGTCGACGGTGACCAGATCCTGTACGTGTGCGGTGTGTACCTGAACAAGCACGGGCGTCTCTCGGGCGGTACCGTGGTGCCGACGATCGCCAGCAACTTTGGCCTGATCAAGTCGTTGGAGCTTGCCGGACTGAGCGCCGTGACCAGCGGCGTGGGCGACCGTCACGTGTATGCCAAGATGCGCGAGGGCGGCTACAGCCTGGGCGGCGAGCAGACGGGCCATACGATCTTTGGCGATATCGAGCGCACGGGCGACGGCATTATGACCTCGCTGCGCGTGATGGAAGTGATTCGTGCCGAGCGCGAGACGCTCTCGCAGCTCACGGCTCCGTGCAAGCTGCTGCCACAGGCGCAGGTGGCCGTGCACGTGGCGGACAAGGACGCCGCGCTCGAGAATATGGGCGTGCAGAACGCCATCGCCGAGGCCGAGGCTGCGCTGGCAGGCGAGGGCCGCGTGCTCGTGCGCAAGAGCGGAACCGAGTCGGTTATCCGCGTGCTGGCCGAGGCGCCCGACCAAGCATCCGCCGATGCCGCCATGAAGCGCATCGCCAACGCGCTGGAAGCTCTGTAAGGTAGTCATTGGGGACGTTCTTAAACAACTAGGTGGAAAGGGGGCGCTGCGGATTGGTTCCGCGGCGTCCCCTTTGCGTTGGCGTGTCGGTTATGCCTTACAGCTCGTACAGCGTGGTGAACTTGTCCTGCAGGTAGCTGCAGTAGTAGCGGGCGTCAAAGTCCATGCCGCACGCGCCCTTGATGAGCTCCGGTGCGTCCTTGGCACGGCCCCACTGCCAAATGTGCTCGCCCAGCCAGGCACGGACGGGCGCCAAATCGCCGCTCGCACAGGCACCGGTAAGGTCGACGCCGTCGCGGCACATGGCCGGCACAAACATAGCGTCGTAGGCGCTACCCAGCGCATACGTGGGGAAGTAGCCAAACGAGCCACCGCTCCAGTGCGTATCCTGCAGGCAGCCGTGCGTGTCGTCGGGAACGGGAATGCCCAGGTACTCATCCATAAAGCGATTCCAAAGCGCGGGGATGTCCTTGGCCGTGGCCTCGCCGGCAAACAGCATGCGCTCGATCTCGTAGCGCACCATAACGTGCAGCGGATAAGTGAGCTCGTCCGCCTCGGTGCGGATCAGCGACGGCCGTGCGATGTTCACGGCATGGTAGAGCGTATCCTCGTCCACACTGCCATAGACCTCGGGCGCGTGACGGCGCAGCACCTCGAGCAGCGGGCCCATAAAGGCGCGGCTGCGACCCACGGTGTTCTCGAAAAAGCGGCTCTGGCTCTCGTGGATGCCCATGGAAGTGCCGCCCTCCAGGCGGGTGCGCGCATAGGCAGGATTGACGCCCAGCTCGTACATGGCGTGTCCCGCCTCGTGGATGATGCTGTAGACGTTGGAGATGCAGTCGTCCTCGTAGATGTGCGTCGCGATGCGCGCGTCGCCCACGGCAAAGCCCTCGCTAAACGGGTGCTCGGTAAAGGCAAGCGTGGTGTCGTTCAGGTCCAGGCCGACGAGCTTCATAAGGTCGAAGCTCATGGCGCGCTGGGCGGCCTCGGGCACGCGGGCGTGCAAAAAGTCGGCAGCGGGCTGCTGGCCGCGCTCGCCGATGGCGTGCACGAGCGGCACGACCGTCGCCTTGACCTCATCGCAAAACGCATCGAAGCTCTTGGCGGAAAGGCCGCGCTCGTACTGGTCGAGCCAAACATCGTATGGGTCGCGCTTGGGGTCCATGAGCTCGGCCTGATGCTTAAGTTGGGCGACGATTCTATCCACATAGGGCTCAAAGCTCGCCCAGTCATTGGCCGTCTTGGCCTTGTGCCACACGGCGTCGGCCTCGCAGGTGAGCCTGGTCCAGGCCTCGGCCTCCTCGGTGGGAATGACGCTCGCTTCGCGCTGGTCGCGGCCGAGTACGCGGATCTCGTCGAGCAGCTGCGGGTCGTCGATCTTGCCGCCGGCGACGGTTTCGCGTGCCAGCGAGCGCACAAGTTCGACAGACTTTTCGCTGGTCAGGAGCTTATGATGCTCGCCGGCAAGGGTGCCCATGGCGTCGGCGCGCGCTGCGGCGCCGTTGGCGGGGGCAATGGTCGCGCCGTCAAACTCGGCAATCTTGAGCAGGTACTCGCGGGTCCACAGCTTGCCCTCGAGCTTGCGGAATTTTTTGACGGCCTTATCGACCTTCATGCTTTTGGGCGTCTTGCCCGCTGCGGGCTCGGCCTTCTTATCGTGCTTCTTTCCCATACCATATCCTTGATCTCGCGAACCGAGCGCCACGGATGGGCGCACGGCCAGTTTACACAGCTACCTGCCTTGTACCCAGCACGAACAAAACGGAACGCGGCGATATGCCCAAACAATGTGGTATCCTGTAGCCCAATGCGTTGACGGAGAGGGTTTTGCCCGCCGCGTCGCCGGCAAGAGAGGGAAGGTCATGGGCTGTAAGCCTTCCTGCGGTGGCAAGGGCCAAGCGTTCACTCCCGAGCAGCGACCTCAACGGGCACGCGGCCGGCGGCGGCGATGTCCCCAGTAGGGAAGCCGTGAGCCTCGCGACAAGGGGCAAAGAGTGGGCGCGGCGGGCCAGACATCCGCCGGGTCAAACAAGGTGGTACCGCGGAATTCAACCGTCCTTGGGCAATGCACATGCCCGAGGACGGTTTTTTGTTACCGAACCGGGCCGCGTTTTCGCAACGTCAGACGGCGGCAGCCGCCTCGGCAAGCGGGGAGCGCGAGAGACGAAAGGGAAGACATGAGTCTGATTGATGATCTGGTCAAACTCGAGGAAGAGGCCAAGGAGCTCGTCGCAGGCGCCGACGACGCCGCAAAGCTCGAGGCCGCGCGCGTTGAGCTGCTCGGCCGCAAGGGCCGCATCACCGGCCTGATGCGCATGATGGGCAAGCTCGCCCCCGAGGATCGTCCCGTGATGGGCAAGCGCGCCAACGAGATGCGCCAGCTGATCGAGGGCATGCTCGACGAGCGCACCACCGAGATGAAGGCCGCCGCCCTCAAGCACGCACTCGAGCACGAGGCCGTCGACATCACGCTACCGGGTATCCGTCCGCAGATCGGCCACCAGCACCTGATCAAGCAGATCATCGAGGAGGCCGAGGACATCTTCTGCGGCATCGGCTACACCGTCGAGTCTGGCCCCATGGTCGACACCTCCTATTACAACTTCACCGCGCTCAACGCCCCCATGGATCACCCGAGCCGCTCGGCCCGCGATACCTTCTATGTGGTCGACAACAACCCCGGCAGCGTCGCGCACCCCGAGGCTCACGCCCACGGCGAGTCCGACGTGCTGCTGCGCACCCAGACCTCGGGCGTGCAGATCCACACCATGGAGTCGCAGAAGCCGCCCATCTACATGATCTGCCCGGGCACCGTCTACCGTCCCGACACGGCCGACGCCTGCCACCTGCCGCAGTTCAACCAGATCGAGGGCCTGGTCGTCGACGAGGGCATCACCTTTGGCGATCTTAAGGGCACGCTCGACTACTTTGTTAAGTGCATGTTTGGCGAGGACCGCAAGACGCGTTACCGCCCGCACTTCTTCCCCTTCACCGAGCCGAGCTGCGAGGTAGACGTGAGCTGCCACGTGTGCGGCGGCAAGGGCTGCAACTTCTGCAAGCACAGCGGCTGGATCGAGATTCTGGGCTGCGGCATGGTCGACCCCAACGTCCTGATTAACTGCGGCATCGACCCCGAGAAGTACACCGGCTTCGCCTTTGGTATTGGCGCCGAGCGCGTCGCGGCCCTGCGCTACGACCTGCCCGACCTGCGCACGCTCATGACAGGCGATATGCGCTTCCTGAACCAATTTTAGGCTGCGGCTTGCCCAAGCACGGCACCTCGGCGCTCATTCGTCGCTTGCGTACCAAAGTACGCGGCGCTCCTCTTTCGGGCCGATCTGCCGCACTTGGACAACCCTCGCTTTGTAAGGAATGTTCACAAAGTTGAAGTTTCCACCTGCATCTCTTCGCAGGCTTTCAGTATGAAAGGAGAGCTAGATGCGTGTTTCTTACGACTGGCTCAAGACCATGATCGATATTCCGGAGGATCCCAAGACCCTTTCGGACGAATATATCCGTACCGGCACCGAGGTCGAGGCGATCGACACCGTGGGCGAGTCCTTCGACCACGTGGTGACCGCCAAGGTGCTCACCAAGACCCCGCACCCCGATAGCGACCACATGTATGTGTGCTCGGTCGACGTGGGTGACAAGAACCTCGACGCCGACGGCAACCCCGCTCCGCTGCAGATCGTCTGCGGCGCGCAGAACTTCGAGGCCGGCGACCACATCGTCACGGCCATGATTGGCGCCGTGCTTCCCGGCGACGTCAAGATCAAGAAGAGCAAGCTTCGCGGCGTCGTGTCCATGGGCATGAACTGCTCCGCGCGCGAGCTCGGCTTGGGCGGCGACCACTCCGGCATCATGATCCTGCCCGAGGATACGCCCTGCGGCATGCCGTTTGCCGAGTACGTGGGCTCGAGTGATACCGTGCTCGACTGCGAGATTACGCCCAACCGCCCCGACTGCCTGTCCATGATCGGCATGGCCCGCGAGACCGGCGCCATCTTCGACCGCGATTTCCACGTTGAGCTGCCCGCCATTAAGGCCGAGGCCGGCCGCGCGACCGACGACGAGCTTTCCGTCGAGATCGCTGACGAGGGCCTGTGCGACCGCTACGTTGCCCGCATCGTGCGCAACGTCAAGGTCGGCCCGTCGCCCGACTGGATGGTCAAGCGCCTTAACGCCTTGGGCGTGCGCCCGCACAACAACATCGTCGACATCACCAACTATGTGATGATGCTCACCGGTCAGCCGCTGCACGCCTTTGACCTGGACACCTTTGCCGAGCGCGATGGCCACCGTCGTGTGGTGGTTCGCGCCGCCCAGCAGGACGAGAAGTTCACGACGCTCGACGGCGAGGAGCGCGTGCTCGACGCCGGTATGGGCCTCATCACCGACGGCGAGCGTCCCGTGGCGCTGGCCGGCGTAATGGGCGGCATGGATTCCGAGATCGAGGACGACACCGTCGACGTGATGGTCGAGAGCGCCTGCTTCAACGCCGGTCGCACCTCGCACACCAGCCGCGATCTGTCGCTGATCTCCGACGCCTCCATTCGCTTTGAGCGCCAGGTCGACGAGACCGGCTGCGTGGATGTCGCCAACGTTACCTGCGCGCTGATCGAGGAGATCGCCGGCGGCGAGGTTGCTCCCGGCTATGTGGACGTGTTCCCCGCGCCCAAGACCATCGACAGCATTAAGCTGCGCCTGGCCCGCGTGCGTGCCATCTGCGGTGCCGACATCGAGCCCGACTTTATCGAGCGTTCGCTCACCCGCCTGGGCTGCACCGTCGAGCGCGACGGCGAGGACTTCATGGTCACCCCGCCGAGCTTCCGTCCCGACCTGCCGCGTGAGATCGACCTGATCGAGGAGGTCCTGCGCCTATGGGGCATGGGCCGCGTTACGGCGACCATCCCGGCTGCCAAGAACCACATCGGCGGCCTGACCCGCGAGCAGAAGCTCACCCGTAAGGTCGGCGAGATCCTGCGCGCCTGCGGCCTCAACGAGACCACGACCTTTGGCTTTGCCGCCCCGGGCGACCTGGAGAAGATTGGTATGTCCACCGAGGGCCGCGGCTGCCCCGTGGTTCTCATGAACCCGCTGGTGGCCGAGCAGACCGAGATGCGCCGCTCGCTGCTGCCGGGTCTGCTGCAGTCTGTGGCCTACAACGAGGCCCACGGCACGCCCAACGTGCACCTGTACGAGGTCGGCAGCCTGTTCCATGGCCGCGAGAACGCCAGCCTGCCCAAGGAGACCAAGTCCGTGGCGGGCGTGCTCTCGGGCCAGTGGAGCGAGCAGTCCTGGAACATGAAGTACCGTAAGCTGCGCTTCTTCTTTGGCAAGGGCATTGTCGAGGAGCTGCTTGCTCAGCTGCGCATCGAGAAGGTTCGCTTCCGTCCCGTCGAGGGCGAGGGCTATGCCTTCTTGCAGCCGGGTCGCGCCGCCGAGGTTCTGTCCGGCGGTACCGTGCTGGGCTGGGTTGGCGAGATTCACCCCGAGGCGCGCGAGGCTATGGGCATTGACGAGGTTGTCGTTGCCTTTGAGCTCGACCTGGACAAGCTGATCAAGGGCGCCCGCAACCAGGAGAACTACCGTGAGTTCTCGCAGTACCCGGCCGTTGAGCACGACCTTGCTATCGTGGTCGACAACACTGTGACCTGCGAGGATCTTGAGCGCCGTATTACCAGCGCCGGAGGCAAGCTGCTCGAGGATGTGCGTCTGTTCGACGTCTACCGCGATCCCATCCGCATCGGAGCGGGCAAGAAGTCCATGGCCTTTGCGCTTACGTATCGCTCCGACGACCACACGCTTACCAGCGAAGAGGTCGAAAAGGCGCACCAGAAGATCGTTACCAAGGTGTGCAAGGGCGTAAACGGCGAGGTCCGCGGCTAGGTCCTGCGCCGGATATAGGCCAGCGTCGGCTGCCGTCGAGTCTTACGTGACTGCTGTTTTCGGTATAAGGCACCGTTGAGCCTGCATATATGACACGCGCATTACATAACGGCGTGCTGCTTTGTCGGCAGTGCGCCGTTTTGCTATGATAGCCCGCGGCGTGTTACGAATCTGACATTACGTAACACTGGAAAGGTGATTCAAGCGGCGTTGCAATTCCGTGCGCCGATAACCGGGAGGCGTACATGCACATTCCAGATAATTATCTGTCCCCGCAGACCGATGCCGTCATGGCGGTGGCAATGGTGCCCGTCTGGGTTCACTGTATCAAGAAGGTGCGCGCCACGCTCGATCGCGAGCACATGGCTTTCCTGGGCATCTGCGCCGCATTTTCCTTCTTGCTTATGATGTTCAACGTGCCGCTGCCCGGCGGCACCACTGGCCACGCCGTTGGTGGCGCACTCATCGCGCTGCTGCTGGGCCCCGAGGCCGCGGCTATCGCGGTTTCGGTCGCGCTGGCGCTGCAAGCGCTGCTGTTTGGCGACGGCGGCATCCTGTCCTTTGGCGCTAACTGCTTTAACATGGCCTTCGTGTTGCCGTTTGCCGCAGCCATCGTGTTCCGCGCGCTTAACAGCCGTTTGCACGACAAGAGCTGGGGCACCTCGGTTTCGGCCATCGTAAGCGGCTGGGTCGGCCTGTGCCTGGCGGCCCTGTGCGCAGCAATCGAGTTTGGTATTCAGCCGATGCTTCTCACGAATGCTTCGGGCGCTCCGCTGTACTGCCCCTTCCCGCTGTCCATTGCCATTCCGGCCATGATGATCCCGCATATGTTGGTAGCCGGCGTGGTCGAGGGCGTGGCGACTGCCGCGATCTACGGCTTTATCAAGAAGACGGCGCCGAGCGTTATCGTCGGCCCCGAAGCCGCCGATGGACAGCTTGCTGCCGAGGGCGCTGCTGCAAAGAAGACCTCGCTGGTCCCCACGCTCATCTTGGTTGCCGTGCTTGTCGTGGCCACGCCGCTGGGCCTGCTGGCCACGGGTGACGCCTGGGGTGAGTGGGACGCCGAGGGCGCCGCGACCGCCGTTCAGGAGGCTGGCGACGACAGCCTGCAGGCTTCGGTCGGTCTCGACACCCCGACCTTTGCCGACGCTCTGCCTACGGGTGATTACCTGCAGGCCTATTCCGAGGAGCAGGGTCTCGGCTTTGCCGGTCAGGCTGCCATGTATATCCTGTCCGGCGTGATTGGCGTGGCGGTGCTCACCATCGCATTCCGTCTGATCTCGCTGACGGTCAAGGAAAGCGGAGCCCATGGCGATGGTCGAGCTGCCTAGCTGGCTTGCGGCCGAGGAGCGATACGAGCCCGCGGGGGTTCGGCATCGAGTGATGCAAAAGAATGTCCTGCACCTGGCGAGCCTGCTTGAGCGGGTTCGCCTGGGTGGAGGCGCGCACGAGGGCGGGTCGATGGTCGACCGCGCCCTTTCTTGCGTTTCGGCTCCGGTGCGCCTGGTGGGGATGTTCGTTTGCGTCCTGTGCGTGTGTCTGACGCAGAGCCCGCTGTACCTCATGCTGATGGCGGCTATCGCACTGGTGCTCGTTGCCGTGCGCCCCGTACGCGGACTGCGGGCAACCTTTGTGCCGGCGCTTGGCGCTGCGGGGCTCGCGGTGGTTCTGGCGCTGCCCGCCTTGCTGCTGGACGCTTCTGCCGCGGGCGCCATGCTCAAGATTGCGCTCAAGACCTTCATTAATGTGTCGCTAGTGCTGGGCGTTTCGTGGACCCTCACGTGGAGCCGCATGTCGGCGTCGCTCAAGATGCTGCATCTACCCGACGAAGTTATCTTTACGTTTGATATGGCGCTCAAGCACATCGAGGTGCTGGGTCGCACGGCGCACAATCTGTGCGAATCGGTCATGCTGCGCAGCGTGGGTCGTGCGCCTGCGGGTTTTTCGCGCACCGACTCGCTGGCGGGTATCATGGGCATGACGTTTATCAAGGCGATGGAATGCAGCCGCGCGATGGACGAGGCTATGCTTTGCCGCGGCTTTGCCGGTGCGTATCCGGCGCCCGCGCGTGTCGGGTTTGGCTGGCGCGATGCGGTCTATGCGGCCGGCGTGGCGCTGCTGGCAGTGTTGTGCGCCGTGCTGTAGACGCTGCTGGTTTCGACTGGGGATGCAAATAGGGAAGGGCGACGTTTTGACGATCGATATGAATAGTGCGGCGGGCACGAACGGCGCGCGCGCCGAGGCCATGCCGCTCATCGAGCTGCGCGACGTGGTGTTCTCCTATGCGGGGCATACGGTTGTCGATGGTGTGTCGCTGCAGGTCGATCGTGGTGAACTCGTTGCCCTGCTCGGTCCCAACGGCTGCGGCAAGACGACGATCATGCGCCTTATCAACGGCCTTGAGCTCGCGGACGCAGGGGCATACCTGTTCGACGGGCATGTGATCGATGCGGCGTTTCTAAAGGATTCCGCGGCTGCTCAGCGTTTTCATCAGCGCGTGGGCTTTGTGTTCCAGAATGCCGATGCCCAGCTCTTTTGCGCTACGGTGGGCGAGGAAGTTGCTTTTGGTCCCGCGCAGATGGGGCTGCCGGCAGACGAGCTCGAGCGCCGCGTGCGCGATGCCATGGAACTGTTCCAGGTTACCGATCTGGTCGATGCCTCGCCTTATCAGCTTTCGGGCGGGCAAAAGAAGCGTGTTGCGCTGGCTGCCGTCGTGTCGATGAACCCCGATATCCTGGTGCTCGACGAGCCTACCAATGGACTTGACGAGGACTCTTGCGACATCGTGGTCAACTTCCTGCTGGCCTATGTTGCTGCCGGTAAGACGGTCTTGATGAGTACACATCATCAGGATTTGGTGCGACGCCTGGGTGCCCGCGCCATCTATATCGATCGATACCACCATGTGGTCGAGGCACCTTCGCCGTCGTATGGAACCGAAAGCGGTGCTACGGACTAGTTGCTGCGTAGAGCGTGCGTAGCCGCCCGCGCGGCTTTGCCGTGATGGTATAGTTATCCAGGTTTTTATGGGGGTGGCTATGCCAAGCTGGAACATTCATATCGCTCAGACGGAGCGTTTGCTGGAGCGCACCGGTGCGCTTGCCAATAGCGTGCGCGACCGCAATGCCTTTTTGTTTGGCTGCGTGGTTCCGGATATCTTCGTGGGCTATATGGTCCCTGGCATCGCCGATCCCATCCCGTACCGCATTACGCACTTTGCCAAGCCTGAGCCCATCCCTAAGCCTCGTGAGCATGAGTTCTGGGATACCTATGTGGCACCGTTGCTTAATAGTTCGCCCACCGGTGCGCCGGCCGCAGCGACCTCGATTATCGAGGAACGCGAGCGACTGAACCGCGTGCACTATCCCCAGCGTTACAAGGATGCCGAGCCGGTTGCCGGTCCCGGCACCTGTGAGTTCTCGCTTGCGTCCGAAGATGTGGCGCAGTCGCTGCTCGATTTAACACTGGGCGTCTGGTCGCATCTGGTGGCCGATACCGTATGGAATACGCGCGTGAATCAGTACCTGGAGGCGCACGGCGGCAAGCCATGTGAGGAGTTCCGCATTAAAAAGCAAGGCGACTTTGACTGGTTTGGCAAGACGCTCGGCATTGTTTCCATCCCGCGTGCGACCGATCGCCTGTATACCGCCGCGACGCGTTTTGGGCAGTATCCCATCCATAAGGAGTATGTGCTCAAGACCATCGGCGTTATGCACGAGATTGTACGCGAAAACCCCGGCGAGCCCGATCATCCGCCGTATCGCCTGCTAACTGAGGAGTTCTTCGACTCAACGTTTACCGAGGTCATCGAGCTGACCGAGGCAGGCTTTGCGGCTCGCGTTGCTGCTTCTGACGTTCCGGCAGTCCCCCTGATCGCTAGCTGCTAGCCGGCCGGCTTTACGGAGAACAGTTCATCCCAATTGACCAACGGCTCCCGTCGCAGGCGTCTTCGGTGGTGCGCTCGGCATCGGAGAGGCTTGCGACTGAACGCAAATCGATGAGGCGGCATATGAAGAAGGTCTTAAAAAAGCCCGGAAGGCAATGCCTTCCGGGCCCTTTGCAATGCAAATCTGCTTGCAAGTGCGATTTAGCGCACCTGAGCGACGTAAGCGACGTTGGTCGAGGAGACCTTGTCCTCGAGCTGGACGCTCATGCGGGGATCGCCGGCGGTAGCGACGGTCAGGTCGCCGGCCTCGACGTAGCCGAGCTCCTTGGCGGTCTCGATCGCCTTGACGATCGTGCCGTTGACGGTGCCCTGGGTAATCTCGGCCTGGTGCGGGATAACGCCCCAGTACATGATCATCTGCTGGACGGCCCACTCGTGGCGGGAGAATGCGCAGATCGGCATGTTGGGACGGAAGTGCGAAATCAGGCGAGCGGTACGACCGGTGGTCGTCGGCACGGTGATGCACTTGGCGCCAACGGTGGTGGCCATGTTCACAGCGGACATACCCACAACGTTGTTGACGACGCGGGTGCCGTGAGCGTCAGCCGGAACCTCGAGCGGGGCGTGAGCCGGGAGGTACTTCTCGGTCTCGAGAGCAATGCTGGCCTGCATCTTAACGGCCTCGACCGGGTACTTACCGGCAGCGGACTCGCCAGAGAGCATAACGGCGTCGGTGCCGTCGTAAATGGCGTTAGCAACGTCGGCAACCTCGGCGCGCGTCGGGCGCGGGTTCTGCTGCATGGAGTCGAGCATCTGCGTAGCGGTGATAACGGGCTTGTAGGCTGCGTTGCACTTAGCGATGATTTCCTTCTGGATGTGCGGAACGAGCTCGGGCTTGATCTCGATGCCCAGGTCGCCACGGGCGACCATGATGCCGTCGGAAGCCTCGAGGATCTCGTCGAAGTTCTCGACGCCCAGGGCGCACTCGATCTTCGGGAAGATCGTCACGTGCTCGCCGCCGTTCTCGCGGCAAAGCTCGCGGATGCCGCGGACGGACTCGCCGTCACGGATGAAGGAAGCGGCGATGTAGTCGATGTTCTCGGTCAGGCCAAAGAGGATGTCCTGACGATCGCGCTCGGTGATAGCGGGCAGCGAGATGTTGACGTTGGGCATGTTAACACCCTTGCGCTCGCCGATCAGGCCGTCGTTCTTGACGACGCAGGTCATGTCCTGGCCGTCGACGGACTCGACCTCGAGGGCAACCAGGCCGTCATCGATCAGGATGAGGGAGCCCTTCTCGACCTCGGAGGGCAGAGCCAGGTAGTCGAGGGAGATGTGCTCAGAGGTGCCGTGGAAATCCTCGGACGTGGGCTGAGCGGTGACGACGATCTTGTCGCCGGTCTTGACGGCAACCTTCTTGCCGTCGACCAGAAGGCCGGTGCGGACCTCGGGGCCCTTGGTGTCGAGCAGGATGCCGACGGGCAGACCGAGCTCCTTGGAAATACGACGGACGCGCTCGATGCGACCGTGGTGCTCGTCGTAGGATCCGTGCGAGAAGTTAAAACGGGCGACGTTCATGCCCGCCTTGATCATCTCACGGATGGTCTCGTCGCTATCGCAGGCGGGACCCATGGTGCATACAATCTTGGTGCGCTTGTACATTCAGACCTCCATCTGACATCGTCTTGCGCTGATAGATAAACCATAAGAAATAAAACTGAGATGATTATAACGAAATGCCGACCGAATACCCCAAAAAATCGACCGTATGCCGAATTAGAAGTTCATTTTTTGCGAATAAACGGTATATGCAAAAACTTTACCAACCGTTCTAACCGCTGCTATCTGGGCGATATTTCAGTTTGATGATGCACCGAAGAAAAAACGTTTTATCAATGTCGAACATCATACGGTCTGCATCGTTGCACTCGAGCCGTGTTTCCAATTGGAATGTTTTGGCTAGACGCGCCGCTTTGGGGTACCATAGCTCCACTATCAACTGCCGCTCAGCACGGCAGCCTTGATGAGCCCTTGCCCTTCTCCTGGGAATTATGATCGGGCATCAATCTGCTGAGTGGCCCGAATCCCAGGAGGGGACTCTATATGCAAAAGGAATACCTGTCCGCTGCGGCGGAGGTACTCAGCGACCAAGGTGTCGATGAGAACCTCGGCCTGAGCAACGACGAGGCGTCGTCGCGCCTCGCCAAGACAGGCCCTAACAAGCTCGAGGAAGCCGAGAAGACGCCGTTGTGGAAGCGCTTCTTTGAGCAGATGGCCGACCCCATGGTCATCATGCTGATCGTTGCCGCCGTCATCAGTGCACTCACGGGCATGGTCAAGGGTGAGGCGGACTTTGCCGACGTCGCCATCATCATGTTCGTCGTTATCGTCAACTCGGTGCTGGGCGTGGTTCAGGAGGCCAAGAGCGAGGAAGCTCTCGAGGCATTGCAGGAGATGAGCGCGGCGCAGTCCAAGGTTCTGCGCGACGGCAAGCTCGTGCACCTGCCGAGTGCCGAGCTCGTACCTGGCGATGTGATCATGCTCGAGGCGGGCGACTCCGTCCCGGCCGACTGCCGCGTGCTCGAGAGCGCCACGATGAAGATCGAAGAGGCTGCACTCACCGGTGAGTCCGTGCCTGTCGAGAAGCATGCCAACGTGATCGAGCTCGCCACCGGCACCGATGACGTGCCGCTCGGCGACCGCAAGAACATGTGCTACATGGGCTCCACCGTGGTGTACGGCCGTGGCCGCGCCGTCGTAGTCGGTACCGGCATGGATACCGAGATGGGCAAGATCGCCGGCGCCCTGGCCGAGGCCAAGGAAGAGCTCACGCCGCTGCAGGTGAAGCTTGCCGAGCTCAGCCGCATCCTCACCATCATGGTTATCGTCATCTGCGTCGTTATCTTTGGTGTCGATATCATCCGCCACGGCGTGGGCAACGTTCTTACCGACCCGACCGCCCTGCTCGATACCTTTATGGTCGCCGTCTCGCTCGCCGTCGCTGCCATCCCCGAGGGTCTGGTCGCCGTCGTGACCATCGTGCTGTCGCTTGGCGTGACCAAGATGGCCAAGCGCCAGGCAATCATCCGCAAGCTCTCTGCCGTCGAGACTCTCGGCTGCACGCAGACCATCTGCTCCGACAAGACCGGTACCCTTACCCAAAACAAGATGACCGTCGTCAAGCACGAGCTCGCTGCGCCTAAGGAGAAGTTCCTGGCCGGAATGGCGCTGTGTTCCGATGCCCAGTGGGACGAGGACCTGGGCGAGGCCGTGGGCGAGCCGACTGAGTGCGCGCTCGTCAACGATGCCGGCAAAGCTGGTCTTACTGGCCTGACTGCCGAGCACCCGCGCGTGGGCGAGGCCCCGTTCGACTCGGGCCGTAAGATGATGTCCGTGGTCGTCGAGACCCTGGACGGCGAGTATGAGCAGTACACCAAGGGCGCGCCCGACGTGGTGATCGGCCTGTGCACCCACATCTACGAGGGCGATAAGGTCGTTCCGCTGACCGAGGAGCGTCGTGCCGAGCTCGTGGCCGCCAACAAGGCCATGGCCGACGAGGCCCTGCGCGTGCTGGCGCTGGCAAGCCGCACCTACACCGAGGTCCCGAGCGACTGCAGCCCCGCTGCGCTCGAGCACGACCTGGTCTTCTGCGGCCTGTCCGGCATGATTGACCCTGTCCGCCCCGAGGTCGCCGACGCCATCCGCGAGGCCCACGATGCCGGTATTCGCACCGTCATGATCACGGGCGACCACATCGACACCGCCGTGGCCATCGCCAAGCAGCTGGGCATCGTCACCGATCGCAACCATGCCATCACCGGTGCCGACCTCGATCGCATGAGCGACGAGGAACTCGACGCGCACATCGAGGACTACGGCGTGTACGCCCGCGTCCAACCCGAGCACAAGACACGCATCGTCGAGGCTTGGAAGTCGCGCGACCAGATCGTGGCCATGACGGGCGACGGCGTCAACGACGCCCCGTCCATCAAGCGCGCCGACATCGGCGTGGGCATGGGCATTACTGGTACCGACGTCACCAAGAACGTCGCCGACATGGTGCTCGCCGACGACAATTTCGCTACCATCATCGGTGCCTGCGAAGAGGGCCGTCGCATCTACGACAACATCCGCAAGGTCATCCAGTTCCTGCTTTCGGCTAACCTTGCCGAGGTCTTCTCGGTGTTCATCGCCACGCTCATCGGCTTTACCATCTTCCAGCCGGTGCAGCTGCTGTGGGTGAACCTGGTCACCGACTGTTTCCCCGCGCTCGCGCTGGGCATGGAGGACGCCGAGGGCGACATCATGAAGCGCAAGCCGCGCAACGCCAAGGACGGCGTCTTTGCCGGACATATGGGTCTGGACTGCGTGGTCCAGGGCCTAATCATCACCGTGCTGGTGCTGGCGAGCTTCTTTGTGGGCGTGTACTTTGACATGGGCTACATCCACATCGCCGATATGATCGCCGGCAATGCCGACGAGGAAGGCGTGATGATGGCGTTCATCACGCTCAACATGGTCGAGATTTTCCACTGCTTCAATATGCGCAGCCGTCGTGCGTCGCTGTTCACCATGAAGAAGCAGAACAAGTGGCTGTGGGCTTCCGCCGCGCTGGCACTGGTGCTGACGGTGATCGTGACCGTGCAGCCGACGCTTGCCGAGATGTTCTTTGGCCCTGTGACGCTTGAGCTCAAGGGCGTTCTTGCCGCGCTGGGTCTGGCCTTCCTGATCATCCCGCTGATGGAGATCTACAAGGCGATCATGCGCGCGGTCGAGAAGGAGTAACGTTCTCGTCCGGGCCCGCCCCACGCCCTTTCTCCCTCACTGGTCCTCGCGCTTCGCGCTGCGGGATCGTTCGGGAGAAAGGGCTTCCGGGGCGGGCCCTGCGGTATCCTTGCTGGCTTTTCTCCCGCGCGGATGATAAAGGGCTGAGGGAAAGTTTGTGAGCCGATCGAGCGTTTGCTCGACCGGCTCTTTTTGATTTAGGGCTTTGCCCGGCCAGCTCTTTTTGATTTAAAATACCTGCTCAGTTGTGATTTATGGTGCTGGGAGGCGCTTGTGGGCAAGGCTAAGGCTAAAGCGAAGAAAAAGACGACGGGGGCGCGGGCTAAGCGCGATCGTCGTCGGAAGCTTGCGACCGAGGCCCCCGCATCAGCCGAGGAGCTGCTGGCAAACGTGCCGGGACTCGACGCGCTGCAGGATGTTCCGGCGTTCGATGACCTGCCGGTCGATGAAGCTCAGCAAGCGGCATTTGACGACTTTTGCGCACATGCCGAGGAGCCCGAGCAGATGCAGCTTGGCGCCGTGGTACGCTTGGATCGCGGGTTTCCGCTGGTGGCGACTGCCGATGATGCCTTCCGCGCCGAGCATGCCGTGGGGTTTGCCAAGTCGCGCGGCGAGGACGAGGTCCTGCTGCCTGCCGTGGGCGACCGTGTGGCGGTGCGCCGCGCTCCCGGGCACGATATGGGCGTGATTGAGTGCGTGCTGCCACGCCGTACGAGCTTTGAGCGTTGGCGCGGCCGTGCCCGTGGAGAGCGCCAGGTGCTCTGCTCCAACGTGGATAGCGTGCTAATCGTGCAGGCGCTCGGTGCCGGTGAGGTGCTGCTCGACCGCGTGGCGCGCTCGCTGGTGTTGGCGCTCGACTGCGATGCCGAGCCGGTGGTGGTGCTCACCAAAGCTGACCGCTGCGATGCCGAGGAGCTCGAGCGCGATCTGGACCGCGTGCGCCGCCTAGTGGGCCCGGACGTGCGCGTGATCGTGACGTCTTCTGCCGAGGGCCGCGGCCTGGACGAGGTCCGTGCCTGCGTGCCCGCCGGGAGCTGTGCCATGATTTTGGGCGAATCGGGTGCCGGCAAGTCGACGCTGCTCAATGCACTGCTGGGCCACGATACGTTGGCGACCGGCGGTGTGCGCGAACGCGACGACCAGGGCCGTCACACTACCGTCGCGCGCGTGATGGTGGCGCTGCCGGGCGACGCCGGCGTGATCGCCGATGCCCCGGGCCTGCGCAGCCTACCGCTCGTGGGTCACGAGCGGGGTCTGGCGTGCGCCTTCCCCGAGATTGTCGAGGCATCGCACGCGTGCCGGTTTGGCGATTGCACGCATACCCATGAGCCGGGCTGCGCCGTTCGCGAGGCCGAGGACGCCGGGCAGATCGACAGCCTGCGTCTGGAAACGTTCCAAAACCTGGCGTCATCCATGCGCGTGAGCGCTCAAATGCTCGATCCCGATGTCCATCTGTAATTGATTTTTCCTATGACAGCCGTCTCCCAACTGTTCGGGAGACGGCTTTTTTGCTGCGGAAAAGCCTCGAAACATGCAGTTTGCTGACGTACTGACCAAAACCTTGCCACGAGCTTGACGGGCTGGTCAGCTTTTGGTCAGCGATTGGTTTGACATCGAAAACCAAAATCGCAATTGCGCCGCTTTGCACTTTGACCGCCCAGACAATGGTGGTACGGGCATTCGCCCGGCACTGCCATGAGAGGAGCGGCCGTGAACAAGAGCAAACGCATCGCCATCAGTCTGGTCGCGGGCGTGCTCGCTGCTCTGCTCTGCATGGTTTACGGCTCGTCGATCCGCTCGCAAGCCGAACAGGTCCAGGCTGAGACCTTGGCCAAGTACGGTGGCGATCGCGTCGAGGTATGCGTCGCGGCGCGCGATATCGATGTGGGCGAGACCCTCGATGAGACCAATGTCATAACCCAGGAATGGCTGACGAGCCTGTTGCCGCGTGACGCGGCGACCGAGCTGCGCCAGGTGCGCGGCGACGTGACGGCTTCGCGTATTCCCAAAAACGCCGTGATCTGCAATGTCTACACCAAGGCCGAGAGCCACAAGCTCGAGGTGCCTAAGGGCAAGGTCGCCGTTTCGGTGGCGGTCGATGCCGAGCACTCGGTCGGCGGTGCCACGGGCGTGGGCAGCTATGTGGACGTGTACGTGCAAAAAGATGGCGTAACCGATCGACTGTGCGGCGCGCACGTGATCGATACCAGTGAGAATTCCGGTGCCACGCGCGAGGGCAAGATCGAATGGGTGACGCTGGCGGCTGACCCCGAAGACGTCAAGGAACTGCTGGGAGCCTCGGGCAAGGGAACGGTCAGCTTGACGATTCCCGCCACGGCGCGCGGCAAAAAGAGCGGAGGCGACGAGTGATGAAGGCGATCTGGCTTGCGTGCTGCGCGTGCGGCGATTACGGGCTGTTGCAGCAGGAAGTCGAGGGCCGTGATGCGGGTGCACAGGTGCTTCGCGTGGGTGACCTGGACGGGCTGGTTTCCATGGCGCGGGCGTTTCCGTCGCGCCGCGGGGCTGCCATCATCGCGGCGTCTCTGTTTGATATCGAAGATGTGCGCAAAACTGTTGCGCGCCTGACGGCCGAAGGCCGCGTGAGTCGCGTGGTCGTGTTGATAGAAGTGCTCGATCCGTCGGATATCGAGGGACTGTTTCGCGCGGGGGCGACCGAGGTCATCGCTGCGCACAGTATATGCGGCAACGGGCGCGCGGGCGAGGGAGCGGTTGATTCCGATCGGCGCATGACGATTGAGCCCGATGCTTTTGTTGATAGGGAACCCGGGGCGCCTCGCGCTACAAGAGGCCCGCGTGTTGATGATTATGGAAAAGCGGAAGCCGAGCATGGTCGGCGCCCCCGGAACCCCCTTGTATACGATGACGCTGGAGGGCCGGCACAGCATGCTGGCGACTCCCCGGCTGTAGATATGGGATACGTGCACGGCGTGAATCTGGCGGATGAACTCGACGAAGTTGAGGGCTTTGCCGGGTGCGGCGAGTTGTCGCTGATGCAGCATGAGCAGATTGCACAGAACGAGCCTGCCTTGCAGACCGAACAAGCCGCCATGCCGGCTTGGACGCAGCGTGTGGTTGCGGCGGGGGAGACGGGGACGCTGTCCCCGACGCCCGCCCCGCCGCCTCCGTTCCGGGGGCCCCCCCCCCTCCGTGGCCGCGGGCAGACGCTGCCGCTCCGCAGCATCGAGCTCCGGTCATCTGCGCCATTTCGGGTTCGGGCGGTTGCGGCAAGTCGACGATCGTTGCCACCATGGCACACACATCGTCGCTGTTGGGCTTGCGTGCCGCCGTGCTCGACCTGGACCTGATGTTTGGAAACCTTTACGACTTGTTAGGCGTCGATGCTCCGCGCGATATGGCGGGGCTTATCGGCCCCCCCGCCGGCGGACCCCGATG
>OGON01000602.1_pt1 | contig 28567 bp, 22 predicted proteins | sample 1552671 | NCBI WGS metagenome assembly OGON01 (sample SAMEA2580136, study PRJEB22360) | human gut metagenome | biome: human gut; feature: human-associated habitat; material: faeces | place: Denmark | collected 2008/2010 | reverse complement strand
CTTCGCGGCTGAGTATGCTTCTTCCGACACAATATGATGTCGGAGTGGACAACAATGATTTCACACCGGTCTCTTTTGCGCAGGTGAAAGCAATCATCGAGAAACAAATTGAACAATCGAAGAAAGGAGAACAATAAGATGAAAATACAATACATGAGTGATCTGCATATGGAGTTCCAGGAGAACAGCAGATACTTGAAAAACAATGAATTGCCTGTAACGGGCGATGTCTTGGTGTTGGCCGGGGATATTTTCTATCTCAAGGACAAGGTTGCTCCGTTGACGAAGTTCTGGAAATGGGCCTCAGAGAACTACCGGCAGGTTCTGATTGTCCCGGGCAACCACGAATATTATAACTATTCAGACGTGATGGAGCGAGGCCTGCAATGGCGATGGATGTTCCGGGAGAATGTCGGTTACTACCAGAATCAGGTAGTTCGTGTCAATGACATTGACTTCGTCCTGAGTACACTCTGGTCTCGTATCAATCCGAACGACGAGTATATCGTGTGGAAAGGCATGAATGACTTTCACCAGATAAAGTTCGGCGGGAAGTTGCTTCAGGTGGATGACTTCAACCTGATGCACGAGACGTGTATTGGTTTTATCCGAAAAAGCATCGAGGAAAGCACTGCGGCCCATATTGTCGTGGTTACACATCATTTGCCGACACTTCAGGTGGTGGCTCCGTATCATAGAGGTTCCGTGCTGAACAGCGCCTTTGCCAGTGAATACGGAAACCTGATTGCCGAGAGCCGGATCGATGCATGGATTTACGGGCATTCGCACACCAACATTGACACTGAGATTGGCGGTACACGTATAATCAGCAATCAAATGGGATATGTATTTGAAGATGAACACCTGATGAACGGATTTGATCCGGCCAAGTTTATTGAAATTTAATGGGTATATAGGAATGAGGTCTGTGTGGACGAACTGCTCCATATTGAAAGTGTTTTCGTGTCGTCTTTGCGTTGCGGACATAGTCAATGCTGCACTCCGCGTAGATGTGTGTAATCTGTTGCCCATTAACTTCTCTTCGCTTGGCTCAGTTTATGACTGTTTCCATTTTGGAAATTGACAGAATGTTAATCAGTCTAAATTGATCCATACTTGCTATTATCGTGAAAAAATCACGAAAGTCGAATTTATATTTGCGTGTATCAAAGATTTTCCATACATTTGTCAGAAACGGAAAGAAGAAACATTATGATACAAGAATTTGGAGTGAAGAACTTCTACTCCATCAAAAACGAGCAGAAAATTAGTTTTGTCCCTACACCGGATGGCACTCAGTCAGAAAATTATCTACACGAAGTGTCGCCGGGTGTGAATTTATTGAAGATAGGCATTATATACGGCTCCAACGCCAGTGGTAAGAGCAATGTCCTTATGGCACTTGATTTCTTCCACGACTTGATGCTCCGTGTTCCTCAGGATAAAATGAGCAAAATAGAAGGCTACGCTCCGTTCCTGCTGGATGATACAAGCAGGAATGAGGCTTGCCAGATGCATCTCGTATTCTGGCTTGATAGAGAACGCTATATTCATGAAATCGAATTTGGCGATAAACGAATATACAAGGAACGTCTGATTTTTTACGGCAGCCAGCGTCCGACGACATTGTATGATAGGACATACAACAAAGATACCGACCATAGTAGTATAGTTTTCGGAAGCAAATCCGGCATAACAAAAAAAAGCCAGGATGTTATTGAAGGCAACACTATCAACAACTGCACGGTGATGGCAGCATTCGGCAAAAGCAATGTAGAAGAATCAAGACTGAATAAGGTGTACGAATTCTACGCAAGAGGAATAGCAGACCTGCTTTCACCTAATCAGATACTGTCGTCTTATGTAAGAGGCCAAATTCGTCGAGACAAGGATGGAAAACTGAAAGCTTTTCTCCTAAAGGTACTTCGGGCATCAGATTTCAATATCGTGGACTTTGACCTGAAAGAAGAGGAGGTTCCAATAACTCCGAATATGGAACTTGTAATCAAGAATACTCCAATGCTGGAAACAGCCCGGGAAGAAATGCTGAAAAAGGGAACCCTCACTAATGAAGAACTGTCGTTCTTTCATACAACCGATGGCGAAAAACGATATGATTTGCCAGAAGTAATGGAGAGCCGGGGAACAATGCGTTTCTTAGGTATGGGCGTAATTCTACATAAACTTCTCTCAAGAGAAAGGTTCATCACAATTGATGAGGTCGAGACCAGTATTCACTACGAGTTGCTGTCGTATTTTTTGAAAGTGTTCCTCGTAAACAGCGACAACGGCTCCCAGATGTTGCTGACGACTCACGATGTAAATCTTCTTGACGAAGATTTTATCCGCCGTGATGTCGTATGGTTCACTGACAAGAATGAGAAAGGCGAGACTGAAGTTAAACGCCTTACGCAGTACGGCCTTCATAAGACAATTTCTCCGTACAATGCGTACAAGCAGGGAAAACTTGGCAAGCTACCTTTTATTGGCAGTATATTTCTGTAGCCTATGGGAAAGAAGAGTATAGCTGTGATAGGAGAGGGAATCACAGAATGGTTCTACTTCGACTCCCTAAGGATAGCCCATCGCTACCCGTTTAAGGTTGCACCAGACTTTTCACAACATTCGGATATCATATGTCCAAGCTGGTCAATGACTATGTCCGTCGGCAATATGACTATGTCGTGTGTTTGGTAGATATGGACAGGCTCTTGGCACACCCGGCTGAAATGGAAACCTACAAACATCTGAAATCAAAGAGTGATTCTTGCGTGCTGTGGGTGGAAACGAATCCTTGCACCGAATTCTGGTTCCTGCTACATTTCTTGCATAGTCTTGCGATTCGGCATTACGCCAACCAAGATCAGGCTATTGCCGAGTTGCGTAAATATATGCCAGGCTATGAAAAGACTCAACGATATCTGGCAAAAGCCAACATCTACTGCTATCTTCGTGACAATGGAGACTTGTCCCGTGCTATGTCAAATGCTGAACAACTGTGCAGACTATGCAACGACAACAAGGATGACCTTATGGCATATAGTGAAGTTCACAAGGTGTTGAAATTGTTGGACGAGATTGCAAACAAGTAAACTATAGGTATGTAATATTAATGTTAGAAGTATAGAATTATGAAAAAAGAAGAAAATAAAAACTGTTTTGTTATAATGCCTATTGCAGATTGCGAGGGGTATGAAAAAGGTCATTTTTTACATGTTTATAATGACATTATAAAACCTGCTATTGATAAAACAGAGTATATGGCTATTAGAGCGGATGAAGTGAAAGAAACAAATTTCATTCATTTAGATATTCTTAAAAAACTAATAGATGCTCCTATTGCAGTATGTGATTTAAGTACACGAAATCCGAATGTGTTGTTTGAATTGGGTATAAGACAGGCATTTGATAAACCTGTTGTTCTGATTCAAGAGAAAGGAACCCCTAAAATATTTGATATTGCACCATTGAGGTATTTGGAATACTCCAAGGATATGAAATATCATGAGGTTCTAGAAAGTCAAAAGCAATTGCAAGAATCAATTGAAGCAACTAAAGCTGCCGAGGGGGATTCGAGTAATATTAATTCTATTGTAAAACTGATGGCGTTGAGTACTCCTGCCGTTATTCCTAATCTGGATAACTCCAATAAAGAAGTTTTGGCGTTGGATGTAATAAATTCACAGATGAATGATATTCGTATGATGTTGGAACGGATTATACATGACAATAGAAAAGGAGTATCACGTCGAGGGTCTATTGCTATTATTGAGTACGAACGGCTGACTACTCAATTGGACAAGATTTCGTCATCAAAATTAAGTTTTGAACAAGCTGATAGAGAGTTTTCAAAATTGATGCAAGATGTAGAAAATGCAATAGTATACTGTGAAAATGAGGCAGATCGACAAATGTTTAAATTATTGATGGACCGGGTATATAGATACAGAGAAGAATACATGTTATCGACCACAAAAGTTCAATTATTATAATCCAAGATAGAGATTCGTATCCATTAGGTGAATCACATATAATTTTTTCGAAGACTTTGAAGCATTTCTAAGGATTTTCGGAGATTCTACGATGTCTATAAAGGTCCTTTGGAATCATGTCTTCCTTTATTTCATTGGGCAGCAGTCGAAATCCTATAAATCGTATTAAAATACAGATGAGAGAGTTGATTCCCAATTATTTGATGGTAAAATTATACGAACAACGGATTTAGTTAATGCTGATTAAAAACGGTAGATATGGCAATTGATACACTCCTTCCTAAGAAAATTAATAAGTCAGAAGCATCATATAAATCAGTCACTGAATTAAATGATGCTTTGTCCATAGCAGAAAAAGAGCATATAAGAAACATCGCTCTAACCGGTCCTTTTGGCTCCGGAAAAAGCTCTGTGCTCATTACTCTAATGGAAGATTTTGCCAATGAACATAAGTTTCTGCCTATATCATTGGCAACTCTGCAAGCTAATGAGGAACAAATAGATTATGACGAATCGGAAAAGCGTAGCTCTGATGAGAAAGAGCCTAAACCATCCAAATCAACAGATGCAGAAAAAGAAAAGCGCATAGAAAATCTTAACCGTAAAATCGAATATAGTATTCTGCAACAAATCATTTATAGAGAAGAAACGCGAACTGTACCAAATTCTCGGTTTAGAAAAATTGTACATTTGTCGAATCGTGAACTAATAAGATATCCGCTTTGTTGCGTATTGACATTAGTCTGTTTTCTCATCTTATTTGAGCCGAATTTCGTAAGAGTGGACTCAATCTATGATTTCTTTAGTTGGGGTAGCATATGGAATGCAATTTTTGATTTAGCCGCTTCTGCTTGGCTTTTGTTTGTATTATATGTGATTGCCCGTTATGTCTTCAAATCATATGGCAATTCAAAACTGAATAAGTTAAATTTGAAAGAGGGCGAAATTGAAGTTATAGAAGATAACTCTATATTTAACAAACATCTTGACGAAATTCTGTATTTTTTTCAGGTAACGAATTATAATGTCGTAATCATTGAAGATTTGGACAGATTTGGGACACCGAATATATTCTTGAAACTGCGAGAACTTAATCAGCTTATCAATGAATCCAAGATAGTTGGCCGACATATCACTTTTATCTATGCTATTAAAGATGACATTTTTAAAGATGAAGAAAGAACAAAGTTCTTTGACTTTATTACAACGGTAATACCTGTAATCAATCCTTCGAACTCAAAGGACAAGCTCAAATCTGCACTTGAGGCAAAAGGATGCGGAAACGATAATATATGTGATGAAGACCTGTCTGAAATGGCATTCTTCATTCAAGATATGCGTATTCTGACCAACATTGTGAATGAATACAAGCAATATCGTGATAAGTTGTGTGAGGCAAGTGATTTTCAGCTTAATAAGACTAAACTGTTGGGAATGATAGTTTATAAGAACTATTATCCCCAGGATTTTGCATTGTTGCATCGAAGGGATGGAAAGATTTACAAGTGTATCAGCAGTAAATCTAATTTTATTTCTCTTGCTTTAAAAGCTATTGAGGAATCTGAAAATGCCCTGTCGGAAAAAGAACAAATCTTCAAACAGGATGCAAATCTGAGCAAAACTGATTTGAGGAGATTGTTTCTATTTAAGTTATGGGATAAGCTTTCTTACAAACCTTCTTCGGTGTATATTAAGGATGCTTGTTATTCTTTTGAGCAAATCGCAAAGAATGAAGTTTATTTTGACAATTTATTAACTACCAACCAAATAAGTTATAAATATTATTATGGATATGGAGGGACGTCATCCACATCACAGACTATAGATTTCAAACAAATAGACAATGAGATTAATTATTCTAAAAGAATAGAACTGATAGAAAATGGCTCTACTTATTTTTCAAAGGAACGCAGACGTATCCAACAAGAAAAAATTAAAGCGAAATCTTTAAGGTTAAAGGATTTAATAAAAAAGTACAAGTTAGGAGAAACAGATAAGTATAAGAGTTTCGGATTAACTCCGATGATGAATGTGTTTGTACGCAGAGGCTACCTCGATGAAGATTACTACGACTATATATCGTATTTCTATGAAGGTATGGTTTCGCTGTCTGATCGGGAGCTCTTGCTATCAATGAAAATTGAAGAGGGGCAAGCGTATGAATACCATATAGATAAGATTGAGAATTTTGTCAAGGAATTGAAGGATTATATGTTTGAGAGTGATGCCATTCTCAATATTGATTTACTGGATTATCTGGCCTCTCATAATGTTCAGAGTGATAAATTTGAACATGTTATGATGCGATTGGAGCGCGATAAAGCACCGTTACAATTCTTATCTCAGTATTATTCAGAAGGCAAGCAACAGGGCCTGGTCTTCAAGCACTTTATTGAATATACAAATTCCTGGAATAATATATTAAGTTGGAATAATTCGACTGAAAAGGAAAATCTCATAGAGGCATATCTAAAGTTTTGCATGAATTTGGGACAGATGCAGCAAAAATGGCTTAATGAGAATTATAAGTTTTTGGTTGAACATAGTGAGGGAATTACGTTAGATAAATCTCTAATTTTGGTAAGGGCGAGCCGATTTGTCAGTTTATGTAATGGTTCTGAGGATTTGCTTGATTGTGTTATCGAGAATAATTGTTACGAAATCAATCTTGAAAATTTGTGTATTATAACGAGACGACTTCATTCTGATGGCAACACTTTATCAGTCGAAAATCTTAATTATACTCGTATAATAGAGACAAACAATGATTCTTTCATTGACTATATTGATGACAATATATCTTCTACCATTCAATGCCTAAAAGATAAATACCAAGATGAAAGCTCTGAATCTTTGATATTTCTCTTGAACAATACGGATATAGAGGCATCGGTTAAAACCAAATATTTAACAGGTCAACATAATCATATTGATGATTTTGCGATAATAGATAATGAAGAGATGTATGCTGTTGCTGTAAAATCCAGGATATTGTTGCCAACTTGGAATAATGTGTCATTCTATTATGAGCACAAAGAGGGGATGAGTGAAGAATTGATTTCGTTTATTAATTACTATGTGACGGAGTTGTCTGGTGAAATATGTTCGAATGATTTAAGTAATAAAAATGATTTATATGTATCTTTGTTTGGCAGCAAAAAGTTGAATATTGACAATTATAGGAAGTTATTAAGATCTTTCACTGGTCATTTCCCGGATATTGACAAGTTACAGAATGTAGGACAAGATAGACTGATGATTCTTGTAGAAAACGAGCGCATTCCATCTAATCCGGATGCCTTTGCTTCGCTTCTAGTAAATATTTCTAAAAATGAATCTTTAAAGTTGGAATTGGTTGTATATGTGATTTCTGCTGGACTTAATGACCATAATGCAATAACATATCTGTTGACTTCCGTTGGCGGCGATTATATTGAAGTCTGCAATCAGGATAAAAGAGCAAAATTGTCAGACAATTCCTTGAACAGACAATTGTTGGGAACATTGCAAAAGGTTGGATATATCTCATCCTATCAACCTGATAGAAATGACAAAGATAAATTGAAGATATATCATAAGACGAAAAGGGATTAATGCAAGACTCCGGTGACGCCAGTATTGCACAAATTAAACTTTTAGCATCGACTCGATACGAGTTGGGACGAGTCGGTCACGAAAAGGCCCAACTCATTTATATTTTTCTGATTGAAGGGCAGTAGTTCTACCAGATTCCGCTGGTCGCGCTGGTAGTATGGGATTTGTTTGAGGACATCCTCCATCAGCACACGCAGTTCAATGCCGGCATTCTTGCAGGTTCCTATCAGAGAGTACACTATCGCTGCGCGATATGCGGAGGCTTACTAACAATTCGCGCTTCCTTAGGAGTGGAGTGCTCATATGCATCTCTACTTTTCTCTTGATTTGGAATAGTGTAGCTATCATATATTGCTCCGGCCCATTTGAGGACCTGTCTCAATATCCCAAACATTATATTTACTTGCAAAAGTGGACAAATTTTGTATAATATCGCAAGCAAATAGGAAATATTTGAATGTTGTTTCTAAAGAAATTAGATAAATATAAGGCGTATCTAGCTTACATATATGCATATTATGTGATGCCGTCAAGAAAGTTGAACATCGTATTGGTGCTCACGCCGAATTCTTCTCAAAGACTGCCGATCTGCATTTTCAAAAATGAAATTTTTTACAATAATAATCTCATGAAATGCCAGAATGAGCAATTTTGTCGGATAAGAGGCGCTTTTTAGGGTAATTTTGTCGATTAAGAGGAGTTTTATCTTGTTTCCTTGTCAGATTGACAACCAGCAAGGGGCCGGTGGCTATTGCACCTTGGAGCTACCTCAAAGTCCCCGAAATAAATACACGTATTTCACCGTATGCTGTACACTACAGCCTTGACATTGCCGATTGCCGGCCGTCCAGCTTGTCCTCCAGTAGTCTTTTAATAACATCGGAGAGACTCCAACATCTTTAGTAAAATATCGATAATCCAGATATTGGCTGAGGGTGGCATTGAGAAGTTCAGCTCTCCTGCTGTAAACAGGCAGTGTAGGGTTGAAATATTTGTCAATTAGTAAAAAAGCCGGTCCCGAAGAGTGAAGCTCCAGGGCTAGTATTGTTTATCTATTTGTAGATGTTGAACTTCAGCACTATTCAACAGTTTCATAATACAAATTTGACCAATACGTTGTTTTTGTTTATAATCTAAAGTGTTATTATACACATAGTGGAGTGCTCTGGCCTTTAATATATGCGTTGCTAAATGATTGACGGAAGACCGTCCGCGATAAGTGTGTTTGCGAACCTTAGACAAAAATGAAGCAATAGATCATATTCGAATGACTTCTTAAGATAATTTATCAGAGTCTCAATGGAATTGGCATTCTTTCCAACCTAGGCATGGCTTTCAAAAAAGTTCACATCGATGTTTCTTAGAATATGGGTTTCCATATCCTTTAAGTAACGAAGATTGACATTTGGCGAATTGGCAATTAGGTCACAGAGGGACTTCTCCGGTGTTAGCCATCAGTAATGCATGATTCTGATTGTTGCTCTCGTGATGCCTATGGGGAATGCCTCACGGGAAATCATCTTGTACTCGTAACGTCCAAATGGTGTGTCGGAACTGCGTTTATTCTTTAGGGGCATCGACTGTGTGGTGTAAATCGCTTCCGCAGGTAATCGTGCGTCTAGGTGAAAGCGATGTCTACAGGCTCAGCCATCTGTTATATTCTGAACATATGGCTCTCTTTATACTTTCTGACTCGTTACTCTCATTATAATGACATATTTGTCCTCCGTTTGACAGCCATTCTTTGAGAACGCTCTTTTTAATATCAGCACAACAGATCTTAGTGTTCGGAATAATTCCTTTTGCGAACGGATTCTGGGTGGATTCAATTTGCATCTTAATACCTGTATTTTTATCAATTATTGTTTTCTTCTCAAGAATGATATCATTATCTGAATCTATTTTTCTATTCCACAATTGTTCCAAGAAGCACTCTTCATTTAAGTTAATGATAAATGCACCGCTTTGTTTTTCAAGATTTGGATTAATCAAGTCTAATTTTGAACCAAAGATATCTGTAACATGTGGTGCATCTTCAGCATAATCGATATATATATAATCAAGATCCAGATCTTTCAACTGAAATAATGAATTTAGACTACAGGAAGAATAATCTATTTTGTAATTGATACTGCTGACAATATTTTTTGCATCTTCCGTTGCTGTATAAAGAATATTTTGGTATGACGATCGTTCAAGTTCATTATTTTCCCAAAGGTTGATGTAATACAATGATACATATTTTGTTATTTCATTGTTATTCTCTCCGTTAGCCATGCCATCGGAAGCAAAATTCAATCCTGTCTTGATATCCGGAGTCCAATCCATAAGTGGTGTTGGTAGCCCATAATGCTGCATTAGAGCCACTATTCCAATGCCTGTGAATCTTGCCCTCTTCTTATCTTCATATTGTTTAATAGTGTCATTGTTTTTTATTGAAGCGACAAGTTCTGACAGATATTCCTGCTGTGATGTGTTTTTCTTGATTTTAATGATATTTTCCCAATGAAGTTGAAGAGAAGTGTTTAAGTGGAATTTACTTTCTTTGATTCCACGATATATGATGTAATGACGCCTTTTGCTGTATTGGTCTTCTGTGGGTAACTCTTTGCTGCCAAACAGCAACGTTTTACGTGTAGGTTTATAATCATTCTGTTCTTTGATAAACATTGCCAATTCTTCAAGGGTGTCTATCCTTTTGCAGATGAACGATTCTTTTTTAGCTTCTAAATCATTGTAAAAAATCATTTTCATAATCGTAAAATTTTGGAAGTGATGTTATCGTACTATTTACTCAAGTTTCGCAAGTGATTTAAGTTGCATTTCTTGCGGTTTCTGGCCAGACAAACGCCTCTTTTACTGCTTTGATTTGATTGTTTTTATTGATTACATTTTGGATTAACTCAAACGGACTACATAAGATGAACTCTGCAATAACGTTAATGACTCATACAATCAGTCCCCAGATTCGCTGGGCAACTGAATGTTCAACTATTTCACCGGTCAGTTCCGTTAAAAGACCTCCAATGGTTTCATATGGTTCAAACATCTTCACATAACTGAGGATGTTGTATTGAACCATCCATGATGACAACCCTGCCCTGCAATCTGTCCCGCAAAGTCAATTGACTGACATTTGCGGAGGTTGAGCAAGCACTGTATCTCTTTGTGCGTCACTTTAATAATCCATCTTCTGGAATAAGGTCTGAAATTCCGCGTAGAATATCAAAGTCGTTGCCTATGATGTAAAGTCTACTGGTTATCATCTATGTATTCCCATTTATAACCCTTGTATGAGTTGCGCTCCCCACGACATACACGTGCGACTCCACCAAAAGTTCCTCCGATAGTTTTTGCTCCTTCTGTCGCTGATGGATATTCAGCAACGATTTCACCTGAAAGAGTTAGTTGACGGACTTTCTTGCCGTTCATATCTTTGAAAGAAATGGCAACCTTAGCACGATACTCTTCAGTAGCCCAAAGTGCTTTTTTGCTTTTGGAGTATTTTTCTCGATATTCGGGTGATTTCCATGCATTCCTGCTTGTGTCTCCCATTCGTTTTCTACCTTCAGGAGTAGAACAAGTAGCAGACAAATGTGCGTTTCTGGACTTTGCTCGAGACGGATCTGCGGCATAACTTCGTTTTTGAGCAATACTGAGTTTCTCGCGTTCCGCCGGATCTTCGTATCTTTTGAGAAGTTCGGCACTGCGTTTTTTTCGTGCGCCAGGTGAATTGAAATATGCACGCATTCCGTCTTTCTGTCGTTGCTTTATTTCAGGGTTGCTGTTAAGTTGTTTGCTCAGTTTGCTTTGCCACTGTTTGTACTCTCTAGTATGCTTATATCCGGATGCTCCACCGCCACCAATAGAATTGTTGTAACCATTATTGAAAGAATCATGTTCCGCAATCCAGAATATTTCACGCTCGTTCAACCTTGCAGTAAGTTCTTCATATGTGTCGCACGTGATCTCTTCGAGTATCTCGTAGCAGAAATTCTCCGGCCCATACTTTCTTCGAGCATTTTCTATTTTTACACCGCTATATGTGACGTTCATATTAAGAAAATCATTATGTCTCTTTACGGGGGCGCAAGTCTGACCGACATAGGAAGTCTCCACTCCTTTGTCGTTAATAATGAATCTTCGATATATGATTCCGGTTATTGACATGTGCTACTAATTAAGTATGTAAAATTACTGATTATTTCTTTCCTGTGCCAAAAAAATGAAGTATTTTTCAATAATGTGGCGGCGATTAACTATATTTGTGAGAGCAAGAAACAATTCCAATGACAATGAATAAGGACATCAACCGAATTAAGGTTGTCCTGGCCGATAAGAAGCGTACGAATAAGTGGCTCGCTGAACAATTAGGCAAGGACCCTGGCACTGTTTCCAAGTGGTGCACAAATACAGTGCAACCTAATCTTGAGACGCTCGTGGAGATAGCGAAGTGTCTGGAAGTCGAACCGATGGACCTTCTTCGTCCAATTAATGAACAATAATTATGGCTATCAAGAAATCACAGTTATATAGCGCTCTTTGGGAGGGGTGCAACAAACTTCGCGGCGGAATGGATGCTAGCCAATACAAAGATTATGTATTGGTGGTGTTATTCGTAAAATATATCAGCGATAAGGCAAAGAAAGACACAGAAATGTTGATCGATGTGCCTGAAGGCTGCACGTTTGACGACATGGTCGCACTGAAAGGCAAGACAAACATCGGCGAAGAGATGAATAAGATTCTGGCAAAACTTGCCGAAGCAAACGATCTGACAGGAGTTATTACAAATGCCGATTTCGCAGACGAGAATAAACTTGGAAAGGGTAAAGATCTCGTTTCGTTAACACAGTGAGCGACCTTATTGGCGTATTCCAGCGTGAAGAGCTTGATTTTTCAAACAACAGGGCTGCTGATGACGATCTTATCGGTGATGCATACGAGTATCTGATGAAGAACTTTGCGTCCGAGTCCGGTAAAAGCAAAGGGCAGTTCTACACACCTGCCGAGGTTAGTCGCGTTATGGCCAAGGTTATCGGTATTGGTAAGGACGAACGCCAAATGATTTCTATATATGACCCTACCTGCGGCTCTGGGTCGCTTCTTCTCAGAGCAAAGGCGGAGGCTAAGCACAATGCCAGCATTGACGGTCAGGAGAAAGACCTGGCTACAATAGGTATGGCGAGGATGTCAATGATTATCCACGGAGTGGATGATGCGGAACTACGCCACGGTGACACGCTCAATGATCCTCTTCACAAACAGAATGATACGACACTACAACAATTTGACTACGTGGTAGCAAATCCGCCTTTCTCTATGAAAGGATGGAAGAAATCTGCTAATGATCAAGATTTGTTCGGGCGCTGGGGTGTCGGTGATTTTTTTGCTCCTGTACCGCCTTCCGGGTGTGGTGATTATGCCTTTCTCCTTCATATTGTAGCATCACTGAAATCACAGGGGCATGCGGCTTGTATTCTTCCTCATGGTGTACTGTTCAGAGGTGGGGCAGAAGCTGAAATCAGAAAATATCTCATCAAGAAACACTATATCAGCGGTATTATCGGCCTGCCGAGCAACTTGTTCTTTGGTACCGGTATTCCTGCCTGCATCATCATTATTGACAAGGAGCACAGTTCTGCAGCGAAAGGAATCTTTATGATAGATGCTAAAGAAGGATACCAGAAAGATGGGGCGAAGAACCGGCTGAGAGAGCAGGATCTTAAGTTAATCGTTGATACGTGGGAGGCTCACGAGGATGTGCCGCACTATGCAAGATTCGTTAAATTCAGTGAGATTGAAGAGAACGACTACAACTTGAATATTCCGAGATATGTGACTCCCGAAGACAAGGAAATACAGCAGGATATCTATGCTCATCTTCACGGCGGATTGCCCACGCACGATGTGGATGTGGTCATGTCTTCATTATGGGAGGCTTGCCCGACTCTAAAAGATAATCTTTTCAAAAAAGAGGTGAACGGCTATTATTCTCTGGTACCCGATGTTGACAAGATTTCTGATACCATTAACAATGACCCTTCCTATATCAAGCAGAATGAACTATATGCTGCCGTTATTGAAAAATGGTGCAAGGCTATATCTGAGGACATGTATGCTGAGGTCCAAGAAGAGTGCGAACCGAAGATGTTGATTGCCCAGTGGGGCGAGAAACTTCTTGCAGAGGCCAAAAGGGAATTGAAACTTGTCTCTCCTTACAATGTGTACGAGATACTTATGAACTACTGGGCTGAAACGATGCAGGATGATTGCTACATGGTCAGCCGTGACGGATGGAACGCCTCACTGAATTTGTCATCGAAGAAGAAGTACACATTTGAAGATTGTTCCTGCGATCTTCTCCCTATTTCAGTTGTTGTAAACGAATACTTCAAGAAAGACTACGAATCGCTTAAAAATACGGATTCGTTAATCGAGCAATGTAACTCAGATATAGGCACTGTCATAGAGGATCACCCTGATGACTTTGGTGACTGGTTTAGCAACGCTAAGTCCGTAAAAGACCGAGTTGCAGCCGCAAGAGTTAAACCGGCTTCAGATGATGAGAAGGATGTCCTTGAACATTACCTTACGCTTCTTGCAGAAGGTTCCACAGAAGCCAAGAAGAAAGCTAAAGATTACGTTGAAGACAACGCAATCTTCAGACAATTTGAAAAAGTCGGCAAGGGGACTGTGGCAAAGAGGCTCAAAGAAATAGGTATTTACGATCCTCTGCTTCCTGATACACTTGAAGTGCTTGAAAACTATCTTGCAATTGATGAGAAACTATCTGCTGCAAAAGCAGTTCAGAAGGAGTTACTAGCTAAGATTACCGCGTCGGTTATAGCTAAATATGCTGAATTGACAACAGGTGAGACGAGGCGTCTTGTTATCGAGAAGAAGTGGATAAGATCTCTTCAGGGCCGCTGCGCGAATGAAATTAAGCGAGTTTCAGACGATATTACGAATCAGGTGATAACACTTTATAACCGTTATGCCAATCCTTTGCCCAAAATCGAAGCTGAGGTCAACAAATTGAGCGACACTGTTAAGTCTTACCTTAAATCAATGGGGATTGAGTAATGAAAACGACTGAATATAAAGATTCCGAAGTCGGCCGCATTCCTGCTGATTGGACTGTAAAACAGATCGGCAAGATGGGGTACACATACTCGGGCCTAACCGGAAAGAACAAGGAAGACTTTGGGAAAGGAGAGGCTCGATATATTACATTTCTAAATGTTTTGAATAATCCTATCTTAAAGACGGACATTTTTGAGACAGTTGATGTAAAAGAGGGAGAACTTCAAAATAAAGCAATTAAAGGTGATTTATTTTTCAATACATCATCTGAAACACCTGAGGAGGTCGGTATCTGCGCATTACTGAATGAAGATATTTCCAACCTCTATCTCAATAGTTTTTGTTTTGGTTATAGGCTCATTGACCCGGATATTGACGGTTTGTACTTGTCATACTACTTCAGAAGTAAGCAAGGGCGTGATATAATGTCTGCCCTCGCACAGGGGGCAACGAGGTATAATCTTTCGAAGGAATACTTCAATAAAACTCTAATCGCTTTCCCTACAATTGATGAGCAAAAGAAGGTTGCCAAAGCACTCTCAGAGATTGATTCGTTGCTTTGTAAACAGAATGAGGAGATTGAAAAGAAGCGGATGATTAAGGACGGACTGATGCAGGAATTGCTGACAGGAAAGAAACGCCTTGCAAGATTTAATGGTGAGTGGAAACAAATTACACTCGGAGAGTATTGCTCTATAGTTATGGGACAATCACCATCCTCTACCTTTTATAATCAAAATGGAGTTGGCCTCCCTTTAATTCAAGGAAACTCAGATTTTGAAAACAGAAAGTCAATTATTAGAACATATACATCCTATATAACTAAGACCTGCAATCAGAATGATACGATAATGTCTGTGAGGGCTCCAGTTGGGGCTGTTGGTAAAGCATCATCTGACTCATGTCTTGGCAGGGGCGTATGTGCTTTTAGGACAGATACGGATTTTCTTTTCTACTATATGCAGTACAATGAAGACAAATGGGGGCAGCTTTCTAAAGGTTCGACATTTGATAGTATTAATAGAGATGACCTTTGCTCTGTTATTATTTCTGTTCCACCCTCTAAGAAAGAAGAATCTGCAATTTGTGACATTTTGTCTTCATTCGACAAGGATATTGAACAAGCCATTTCCCAGCGAGACAAATATCTTCTTATCAAGCAGGGCATGATGCAGCAACTATTAACCGGAAAAACAAGACTGTAAGTATATGGAACCATCTACCAACTCCGAAAGAGCCGTACAAAACAGGATTATTAAACTTCTGCGGGAATATAATGGCTATGACTATCTCGGCAACTTCAAGGACACCGAGAACGGAAATATTATTGAGGATATTCTCCGTAAGTATCTGCTGGAAAACCAGAATCTAACGAGTCCTCAGGCCACGGAAGCTATCAATAAGCTTAAATCTGATGCATCCTGTCCAAGTCAAGAGTCTTTGTATAATAGTAATAAGGACGTTTACAATACACTTCGCTACCCGATGCCGGTAAGCCAAGGTGCCGGTTTGCCGAATAAGCAGGTCATGCTGATTGACTGGAAAAATCCGGACAATAATATCTTCAGTGTAGCAGAGGAAGTTACGGTTCGAAAGCAGACTGTGGACGCCGAACATCGCAGACCAGATGTCGTTGTCTATATCAACGGCATTGCCGTTGCAGTGATTGAGCTGAAAAAGGCTACTGTCAGCGTAGAAGATGGTATTAACCAAAATTGGAGAAATCAGCAACAAGGTCAGATTCCTCAGTTCTATTCGGCAATGCAGTTGCTTATGGCCGGTAGTGAGAGTGAGGGCGTTTATTATGGTACGACCTTGACTCCACCAAAGTTCTATCTCCATTGGAAAGAACCTGCAGGAGAGGGCTATCCTTATGACAATGCGGGAATTCCAGTGTCTTCCTCTATATATGGCCAAAAGGAATTTCCTAATGAACTTGACCGCTCATTGATGCAGATGCTCGAGCCAAACAGGCTTCTGGAATTTTTGCACGATTGCGTCGTGTTTGACGGCGGTGTAAAGAAGGTTGCAAGACCTAATCAGTATTTCGCCATCGTGGCTGCCAAAACGAGAATTATGGCCAAGCAGAGCGGAATTATATGGCATTCGCAGGGCTCCGGAAAGAGTCTTACGATGGTATGGCTCGCGCAGTGGATAAGAGAGAATGTCGAGGATAGTCGTGTTGTGATCATCACTGATAGGGATGAATTGGATAAACAAATTACAACAGGATTCGCAGATGCCGGAGAATACCCTGTAAGAGCTAAAAGTGGAAATCATCTTATTAGCATGCTTAACGACAATGGTAAGGACGGAAATGCTTCGCTTATTTGTACGTTGATACACAAGTTCGGCATTGCCGGAGATTCAAGGGGAGACGAGACTAAGGACAAGTCGCTCAGGGGCAATCGTTCTCCTGAGCAGTATTTGCGAGATCTTGCAGAACAATTACCTGACGGATTCAAAGCGAAAGGGAATCTCTATGTCTTTGTCGATGAGTGTCACCGCACCCAAGGAGGTATCTTAAACAAGGCAATGAAAAAGATAATGGGCGATGATGTGATGATGATTGGTTTCACTGGCACACCGTTGCTTAAGGAGGATAAGGGAAAACTTACAAGCAGAGATAACTTCGGTCCGTGGATTCATACATATAAGTTTGATGAAGCTGTAAAGGATAAGGTTATTCTCGACCTGCGTTATGAGGCGCGTGATGTGGAGCAAGTTCTGTCTGACGCTGCGTCTCTTGACGAATTGTTCGAGGATACGACCAAAAAACTCACTCCGAAGGCAAAAGAAGCACTCCAAAAGAGATGGGCGGAGATGCCGAACCTGTTCTCGAGCAGAGAGCGCGTGAACCGTATCGTCGCACAGATATTGAAGGACTTTCAACTGATTCCCGCATTGAGGGAGGGATGGGGCAATGCAATTCTTGTGGCCGACAGCATTTATCAGGCATATCGTTTCTGGTCTGCATTCCAAGATACTGCTCTTGCAGGTAAATGTGCTGTAGTGACGAGTTATGAAGGAACAGATCCTTCTTTGGAAGAAGGATATAATGGAGAGTTAAAAACTGAAGCCGACTATAAGTATAAGACTAATAAGAAGATGCGTGGAGATAAATCTCCTGAGGAATACGAGGAATGGGCGAAGTATGAGTTCGTTAACCATCCTGGCTCGATGAAACTTCTTATAGTCGTGGATAAACTTTTGACTGGTTTCGATGCTCCGTCTGCTACTTATCTGTATATCGACAAGGAAATGAGAGACCATAACCTGTTCCAAGCAATCTGCCGTGTTAATCGTGTGAATGGTGAGAGAAAGGATTATGGATATATTGTCGATTTTAAGCACTTGTTTGAGAATATTGAAGGCGCGATCGAAGATTATACCAATGGCGCCTTTGCTGGATATGATAAGAAGGATATAGAAGGCTTACTGAAGAGTAAGGTCGAAGAAGGCAGAAAGGAACTTGATGCGGCACTTGAGAGGTGTAACAGGCTGAGTGAGCCCGTGATGACGCCTAAGAGTGTAGATGAATTCTTCGACTGGTTCTGCTATAACCAGCATGGTGGAACTGAAGAAGAACATCAGGCTGAAATCATTGCCAATGCTCGCAAGAGAGAAGATTTCTACGATGCTTGCTATACGCTTGTCCGCAGATATACATCAATCTCCATGCAGATGAAAGAGGCTGGATATACTGATGAGGAAGCGGACAAGATCTATCACAATGTCAAAACATATGACGAACTTCGCAACGCTATTTCCAAGCGTTGCGGGGACTATGTTGATCTGAAGAAGTATGATGCTGAAATGCGTGCGTTGCTGGATGATTATGTCGTTTCCACTCGTGTCGAAGTGCTTGAGAAATTGGATGATTTCTCATTTCTTGATATAATTGACATTAAAGATTCCGGTGAAGTCGAAGTCGATGAAGGTGCCGAGAAAGAACTTGGCGGTCAGAAGGGTGTAGCTGAGACTATGGAAGCCAATGTGCGTCGCGTAATCAACCGAAAGAGGGAGAGTAACCCTGAGGAATATAAGTACTTTTCGGAGCGGATAAACAGGCTTCTTGAAGAGTATCATCAGGAGAAACTGGAATACAAAGAACTATTGAAGTCGATTCGTGCTCTCGCTAATGAGATTAAGAACCAACAATCTGTTGATCCTCGTATCAATTCAGAAGGCAAGAAGGCGCTTTACGATAATCTCGGAAAAGACGTTGAACTGGCTCTCAAGATGAATGATGTCATTATTGCAAATGCAGCTCATGGATTCCGCACGAGCGAAGTCCGCAAAAAGAAACTGTATCTGGCAATTAAAAAGGCGCTAGAAGGGACTGGTTTTAGCCCAGATGCTATTTTAAATATTGTTATCCATAATCCAGAATACGATAACTGATGAATATTGAAGGAGTTGAAATAGAGGTGGAACGCAAGCCCATCAAGAATATGCATCTGTCGGTGTATCCTCCTGATGGTAGGATACATTTGTCGGTGCCGGATTATCTTACTGATGGGGACGCCAGAAGTTATGTGGTCTCCAAATGGGCATGGATAAAGAAGCAGCAGGCTGATATTGCCGCACAGGCGAGACAGACAGAGAGGGAGTATGTCTCAGGAGAGAATCATTATTTCTTCGGAAGCAGACATATCTTGAAGGTGTTATATACAACAAGCGGGGCAAATTCCGTGGAGATTCATGGAGGTTCGATGATTATGAAAGTCCGCAAAGGGTCCAGTGTGGAACGGAAAGCAGAACTGATGAATGAATGGTACCGACAGCATCTTAAAGAGTATATCGGCGTCTTGATGGACAAATGGACGTCTAAACTAGAAGAGGCTGATGTGACTTGGCAAATCAAGATTATGAAGACTCAATGGGGGAGTTGTGGTGCAAAACGGCGTGCGTTACTATTCAATCTTGAATTGGCAAGGGTTCCGAAGGAGTGCATAGAATATGTTGTTGTACATGAATTAATGCATCTTCAGGTACAGAATCATAGCAAGGTATTTGAGGCTCTGATGTCGCAAAGGATGCCGAACTGGCGAAATCTGAGAAAACAGTTGAATGATTTTATCGCAATGCCGATTTAGATATTGCGAAATCTCTTAGACGAAGAACGCCTCCTGTGGAGTATGCAGAAATTCTATTTCCTGATGCAGGAATTAGATGGATGTGTCATTATTCTGCAAATCAGTGGATACTGAACTTCATAATGGGAGCTTTTTTCTTTTGAGAATAAGTGACGCGCTATATCAGAAGAACAGACAACTCTTTGAAGCTTTTGGCCACACTCTCTGGTGATGGGATCGCTTGATATGCGAGTTCAGGTAATTCCTTTGAATAAGTTTCTTGCAATTCGCTCCAAACTATGTCAAATGAGGATATGAGAGGGGAGTCTGAGACTTTCTTGTCGCACCATCCCTTCGGATCCTTAAATCTTGCTTGATCACTTGAAATCAATGCCTTAAAATCCGTCTTGAACTCTGCGCTCTCTAAGTATGCTCTGCTCTCCGGGTCGTTCCAAAGGAAGTGAAGGTCATAGAAGTGACGGATCTTTGCCTTTAACTCGGATATGTAATCCGCTGACAAAGAATGACGGATAAGTGAAACAAGTTTTTCCGTTGCTGTCCGGCTCTTTGCGAGTACCTGAATTTCAAATCCCTGCATTCCATATGCCTCGATTATGTCGTTTCTGCCCACGTTCTCCAGATACTCGGTGAGAAAACTCTTGATGAATACCTTCTGATAGGGATAAGGATTTGCGAAAGACACTATTTCAAGAAGAATCTGCCCTGGATTTATGGCTCCTATAATCTCGTTTTCAATGGAAACCGGATATCTATAGAAAGCTTTTCTGTATTTGGAATATTTTCTGGTTGCCGGGTTCGGGACTTCTTCTAACCCGGCTGACATGACTTTGGATATCCGTGATATTATGTTTTTTGTCTGGTTATCAGTCCGCTGAGAATCGCTGGTTATGGCAATGTCAATGTCCTCTGAAAAACGGTTCCCGAGCAAGTATGCCTTTGACAATGAAGTGCCGCCTTTGAACACAGCGACTTCTGACTCCTTGCATTCTGAAAGCTGCTTAAGCGACCTGCAGATCCAGTAATCTTTTTCAATATATATTTGCTTGATGCCGAGACCACCTTCTTGCTTTGGTGTAGAGGCCAATTGTATGGCAGCGGCGAATGCGTCCTTATTTTCGTGCAGGTTCATAGATGTTCCAATTAGATTTGTTAGGTAATACGGATTCCGAAATAGGCAACTTGTAGGAAGATACACCGTTCAAAGATTTTCGGACAATATCTGTTGGCCTGCCAATGTATTCAAGCATTGCTCCAAGCAGAGCACGCACATAACTGGTATAAGAGAGCGACAGCTTTTCAAGTTCTTCGGAACTTTGAGGTGAGAGCGACTGAATAAGGGAGATGACAGCCTTGCAGGCGGTTTCAGGTGAAACTGCAGGAATATCGCGTATCAATTTTATGGCATCAAGAATCCGGAGGAATTCGATATTGTCCTTTGTGATAGGATTATCTTGCCTCAGGAACGAGATTTTATATTCTCCGCGCTGCAATGGCCTCCGATATTTGCCGGAACCTATCATAATTGCAGATGAAATCTGGGATGTCAGCCCCATTGTCGCAAATGCTTGTGCCCCTGTAATGTATCCGATGATTTTCCCATCCTTTTCAAGGAAGTCTTTTACTATTTCTGAAACAGGTGGCTTTATTCTTCCCAAAAGAGTTTCTTTGGGCTTATAATACTTTCCTTTTGAAATTTTGCACAGCTCACCGGAAGTTGTCATTCGGCTCAGTGCTTTCGCTAAAGCAAGGTCATAGCTAGGGTCGAAGCCAAAGTCTGAGATCGTAAACACAACTCCTGTAGGGAATGACTCTATTTTCTGTTTTATTTGTTCTCCTATTATCATAAATAGCATTTCTAGTATTGCAAAGATATAAAAGTCAAGTTATTTACGCAAAAAACTTGACAAATGCGTTTCTGTAGCATCGAAGTGGCTGTCGTTTTGATGCTTTTCTCGATGTTTAGTTCTTTGCTTGAACCCGATTCTTATAAAAAGGGCGTCCTCCGTACGAAACGAAGAGCGCCTAGGTGTTTACAAATGAAGTTATCATCTTTTCCTGCTTGGTACTGGGGAGAGCAGCGATGTGTAGGACTTCATCTCATCAGGCCGTTATTCTCGATATACTTGTAAAAGCTCTCCAAGATTTTTTCCTTTCTTGCATCAATATTCGTTTCTATGAAATCCATCATCTCTGCTGACATGGAGCGGAGTTCGTGGTTGATTGTGCCTTCTTTAGAGACACCGTAACTATTCTCATATCCGTCATAATACTTCTTCTTGTCTATGAACCGGTAGTCTGATGCTCTGATATTAATCCTTTTTTCCAGTATGGCTTTATTGCCAAGCGATTCAATCTTCTTAGGGTCGCTCAAACTCTTTTCCTTATCGCACCTGTTCTTAGCATAAATGTGCTCGATCTCGAATGCAGTTTCAAGCGAAGGAAGTTTCTGGGCATCATCAGATAGAGCCCACCGCCGCAATCGACATCCGTGTCGACTATGTGGCCAACAACGGCGCTCCTAGCGCTGCGGCTCCGAAGATTTTCTTTCGCTACTACGTCAACTCCTCCACCGGAGAGAAGTCGGGCGTGATGCTGGCGGAGACCACCTGGACCGCTAGAACCTAAACCACCCACGGATCGGCTCCGTTCTCAAGACGACCCCTCCTTGCAGAGATGCCGGGAGGGTTTTTCGTGTGTATGTCAGAACTTTGTGGTATCTTTGTGTCGACAAATCGAGATTTAACGTTACAATGCTTAGATATAGTAGAGTTCTTCTTTTTCTCATCATAGCCGCTTTATCCAGCTGCAATCAGTATAATCGCATCTTAGAAGATGTGTACGATAATGACCAGGCTGCACGTGAGTGGACAAAAGGGATGTCTTCACTGTCAGCCGATGAGATTGTGGAGTATTCAACAGAGATGGAATGGGTGGATTCTTTGAATCAAGCGACTGTATTCGGCATTCTGGGCAAGGAGGGTTGGCCTTCCCATCTATCCGACAAGGCCAATAGGGCCATCTGGATTGTTATTGACCATTCCGACCTTGCCTATCGGAGCAAGTATCTTGGTCTTGTGAAGGAAAAAGCCGAAGAGGGAGTTTTGGATAAAACGGACTATGCAATTCTGAATGATAGAGTTCTCATGGAAGAGGGCAAGCCACAGATTTATGGCACCCAGATTAAGATGGCAGCAACGATTGTAGATGATGATATTGCCATGCAGTTATGTCTCTGGCCGGTGGAAAATCCAGCTGCTCTTGACAGCCTGAGAAGCACCGTGGGATTATCTCCCATCGAAGAATATTTGAAGACCAGCAGCAAGTCTATAGGTCAGGAGATAGTTTGGGACAGGGAGAAAACTGTGGCCGACTTTGATTAGCCACTAAACTCGGATTTATCGGCGTAAAACGACATTGACTCTCATGGCATTTAAGCCGGGAGCGTTTTTTATTGAGCAATCTGCAAAAGACTTCTGCTGGTACTGGCTCCGGTAGCCGGTGACATTGTCAATCAGAATGAAACGGCCGTGTACTAGGCACGAATTCGAGCCGCTGCCGATAATGGAGGCAAAGTCCGGGACGCGAATGTGGACCACAGCGGAATCACACGATGCGTCCGCGAGATAATTCCGCAGCATACCTGAGTGACAACCCTTGCCAGGCGTGGTCAATTGGGGTTTGGCCAGCAACCGATACCCCCTAGGATTCTCTTCACCGCCGGGATGACTAGCGTTCCTGATTCGACGTGGGCGTTACGGAGATCTATTGAGTAGGGAGGGAAGTTGTCGAACGCGCTGGGCACCGGAAGAGTTCCGCGACATCTGGAGGAGTCGGGCGGCGTCCGCAATAGTGAGGAAGTTCTTGTCGAGCAGGGCGAGGCGTTCTCGTTCCATGATATCCTCCCCAAGATTCTGGGACCGTTCATCGCGAAGTTTGTGCTTTTTGCTCAAGTTCGCACATTTGGCGGAGCAGTAGCGGGTGACTGCAAAGTGCGATTCAAACTGACATACGCACTGCTCGCAAACTTTGAGGTAGAGTTTCTGCGTGTCCATAAGGATACTTGCGCAGCATAGTCTACTTTCTGCCGGTTTTCAATGTTTAGCAATATCCAGCAAGCCATCACTTTCCGATGTAGTATGTGTACATCGTTGATTATCAATATTATAGCGCTCTAAAAAGTACAATCGACAGGTTGGCAAGTATCTGAGAATGTGTAAGTTAGTGATTTTTAGCACCATTCTCGGCTTGTACCTCCATTTTGGAAAGTAAAAGTAAGTGTAATTTCTTGAATATCAAAATGTGCGGTACAAAAACTTGTGAAAAATGCTGCTTTTTGATGAGAAAAGGTACAAAAATAGCCCTAAGACCGAGTGGGAATCAGAGCTATTGGTACACACAAGTGTTAAGCCTGAATAAAGTCATTCTCGACATCATTGCTCGTATCGGATTCCTCGTATTCATCTATTGTTGGAAGGGTATCTGACTTAACCTTACATAGCATATTGATTCTTTCAAGAATCTGTTTACCTCGTGCCTCCACAAAGTCTTCAAAATTGTTATGTATTGCTGCATTGTATGCATCTAATAGGATAAAATGAGTTTTTAACCACTCTTGCAATTGATTGCTATTGTTTGCATAGTAAGATAAGTATTCCGATGGACGTTTATTACTAATGGCCAAATTAAGACTCTTAGAAATAAATGCAAAGTTTAATAGACTATTGATATCATCTTGTGTTATCCCAAAATCCTTATAACGAGAATATGGGAAGAAATGGTGATTTTCTTTTGCATTAGAACGGGATGCGTTTGTATTGTCGAGTTTTACAGACTGACCATTATTGAAATCAACAGGGTTATTGGCTGCTAGAATACATAGCACACCATCTTTTACCGCAGATTTATTTTTCATATTAATTCGTCTTAACTCATTATAGGTGATGGTAATAGCAAACCTTCGTTCTTCATTCTGATTATCAATGATTCTCGTTATCCAATCAGAATCCTCTTTCATTTTTGTTAAGGAGGCACTAGAATATCTGCGAGAAAAGATGGTTGTCCAGAACCAATCATCAATCAACTGTTTATGGGCATTCTCCATATAATTCTTCCCACTCTTAAAGAAGTAGTATTGAAGTATCGGTAAAAGTGATTCGTATGGTAAAATGTCAATCTTTTGTGCCCCATATCCTTTTACTAAATCTATTGAGAGACGTAGACATTCCAATGTTCGTGTCCAAACACTTTGACACATTGATGTTGTTAAACTTAATTGATTAGTCTGTTGACAGTTCCCTGTTACATTAAGCGATAATGACTGTGTAAATGTTTCTGGCTGTAATTTACCAAAAAGCTTTATTGCGGATTCGTCGTTAAACTCTTGTATTAAATCTCGTAAATCAAAATCAGAAGTCCAAACAGAAGCGTGCACTAAATCAAATAAAGTCAATCGCTTTCCTCCTTGATTGATATTTTCAAATACGGTAACAGCTTCATCAAGTTCTGCATTAAGCGTTTTTATAATGCTTATTGGGTAATTGTCAAGAATCCTTTTACATTCATTCATTATTTTCATATATTGAAGTCCTGTAATGGGATCTTTTGATACATATTCTTCTATGATGTTGGATAGTTCTGATTGATTGAAAATTTTCCAAGCTGGAATATTATTGGGTTCTGTTTTTAATTTAGGAATCTGAAAACATTTGCGGTCTAGATTAAAACAGATTGAAGCATAATCAACGCCTCCAAGTTTCTTTCCCATTAATGATACATATAATGAAGTTATTCGTTGTTGGCCATCAATGATAAACAGGAACTTGTTAGCTTCTGGTTTTTGCTGAAACCCGAGTTCTTTTATTTCTCTACAAAAATTAGAGTACTTGGCGTCAGCCTCCCATATAAAAAACGAACCAATCGGATGTTCTTTATAAATACTATTCAGTAATTTAACAATCTTGGAACGTTCCCATACATACCCTCGCTGGAATCGAGGAATTTTTATATTACCATTCTCGAGTTCGTTGAATACTCTTTGTATATTCCAATTATTAGTTATTTCTATTTTTTGACTCATATCTAAGAATATTATAATTTCTATTATTTTGCAAAGTACTCTGTCTTCAACCAATAAGCATAAATCGGGTCCTGGAACGAGATTTCACCAGCCTTATTATCCAATATATCGTTCTTGATAAGGGCAGCCTTTGAACGGGATATTGAGGTCGTTGAAGAGATTTGATAGCGATGCATCACTTCAGTCGAACTAATGGCCTTTTCTCCAGCTATAAGAGCCTTGAGGTAGTTCAGTTGCTGTGTGGTCAATGTTTCGGTGATTGTTACAAACAACAGACTTAATTGCTCCACCAACGCTGCGTGTGCCTCGCGTACGATCTCAACGGTACATACATCCTTTGTTCTGAGCCATGAAAGCTGTGCCAACTGCTGTGCGTAGTATGGATGATTGTCTACAAGCTTTGCAATCAAATGTCTCGCTTCATCGTCGATGTTCTTGCCGGTATCAGCGAAACGATTCTTGAAAAATTCCACGAGGCAAGGCGTCTCAATCTTATTGAGAAACATCAGGTTGCCGAACTTGTAGAAGGGTTTGGATGAGTCGGTAAACACTTCCATCATCATGTGGCGCTTACTGCCATAGAGACAATAGGCCACACTTTGGTGCAGCTGCCAATGTGAACGCAACTTTTTCTGGAAATAGTCTGGGTCGGTAAATTCCGCTATATTTTGGAACTCATCTACGCAAATCACGATTTTCAGCCCCTTCTTCCTTGCAATCTTTTCGGCAAGATCGAGCACTTCATCTGGATTGCGTTTTACCTCCTCCCAATCAAAGTCGATTGAGACCTCATTGGTGGGGGCTGTACCGATTGAAATCTTGGGAACAAGATGCGAAAAGAAACTCTTCGCACTCTCGATTGCCTCCTCCCATTTTGTGGAAGTGGCGGCAATGACCTTCTGAGCGAGCAGCGAATAGAAATGCTCCTCGCTACGTACATTGAAAAGGTCGATATGACAGATTCGGAGGTTGCTGTCCTGTGCCATCGCTAACTTTGCAGCTTTATTTACAAGCGAACTTTTACCCCAACGGCGAGGAGAGATAATAATCGTGTTGATTAGCGACGTAAAGTTCTGAACCAAGTCGGCTGTTTCTTTCTCACGGTCGGTAAAATTCTTCTCGGTAGCAATCTTTCCAAATATAAACGGAGTTTCCATAACGCTCTATTTTGATTTAATACACAAATATAATATATAAAATGTAACTACAAAAATTGTAGCTACAAAAAATGTATATACATTTATTGTAGCATTTTGCGGGTTTGTATCCTCTTTGTATAAATATCAGGGTAAAAGTTGTACAATCATAATGAGTTTCGCTTTCTAGTAAGAAACAATATATTGTTTGTTATCTGTAAAATATCAGCCTTATGAATAATATAATAGCATTTAATATCTCCAACGCCCAATAATATGACCAAAGCAGATTTCAACAGGAAAAAATTCAAAAATTTATCTCTGTAACACATCATAAAATAAAGTAAAACTGCTATATTTGCATATTATATGATATGTTGAGCTATGACAAAAAGTACAATGGGTACCAAGTTGCCAAGAAAATTAGAGCAGAAGATGCAGATAGTTGGTGAGCAGATCAAACTGGCCAGACTTCGCAGGAATCTCAGTGTCGCTCAGGTAGCTGAACGTGCCACCTGTTCGCCTCTGACGGTTTCACGTATAGAGAAAGGCACACCGACTGTGGCAATTGGTATTTATCTAAGGGTGCTTTATGCACTTCAGCTGGATGATGATATTCTGCTGCTTGCAAAAGAAGATGCAATGGGAAAGGCCTTGCAGGATTTGAGTCTTAAGAAACGAGAAAGAGCATCCAAAAAAGAATAAGCGATGAAGAAACTTTATGTATTTGCCGATTTCGATTGGTTGAAAGAACCAAGGCTCGTTGGAGAGTTAAGTTACGAATCACTTCGAGGCTCTGACAGCTATGGATTTTGTTATAGTAATGAGTGGTTAAAGGATTATGGTAGTCTGTTTCTTAGTGATGACTTGAACAACTATCCCGGTCAGCAATACACGACTCCAGGCAAGGATATTTTCGGATGTTTTTCTGATGCCCTTCCAGACAGATGGGGGCGTACATTGATAAATCGTCGGGAACAGATTTTGGCAAAGGATGAAAAACGTCTGGTGCGTCGGCTTTCTTCATTTGACTATCTTATCGGGATTGAGGACTTTTCTCGTATGGGAGGTTTCCGCTTCAAAGAATCCATGGATGGGGAGTATATTAATGCAAGTGAAAGCTTGCATATTCCTCCATTAACAGACATTCGTGAGTTGATTGCAGCCAGTTCTGAAATAGAAAAAAGCGAAGAAGAGGACCAACTTCCTGAAATGCGATGGATTGCACAGTTAGTGCAGCCAGGTTCTTCTCTTGGTGGAGCACGTCCAAAAGCTAGTGTGATTGATGAAAACAAAAATCTTTGTATAGCAAAGTTTCCGTCCCGTAAGGATGATTATGATGCAGGTCTTTGGGAGCATTTTTCTCATCTTTTGGCAAAAAACGCTGGGATCAATGCTGCGGGAACAAGAATAATCTCCACAAATGATAAATATCATACTTTGCTTTCCAGACGATTTGACAGACGAGAAGATGGTAAACGTATACACTTTGCTTCAGCCATGACACTCTTGGGGTTGAATGATGGAGCTAATGCTAATACAGGTAATGGTTATTTGGATATTGGAAAAGCCACTCAACTTTGA
>OGON01000575.1_pt1 | contig 29459 bp, 24 predicted proteins | sample 1552671 | NCBI WGS metagenome assembly OGON01 (sample SAMEA2580136, study PRJEB22360) | human gut metagenome | biome: human gut; feature: human-associated habitat; material: faeces | place: Denmark | collected 2008/2010 | reverse complement strand
GTGTCAGTGCAACTGCATTAAAACCGCCCCGCAAAGCGGGCGGGCGAGGCGGGGAAAGCACTGCGCGTAGCGATATTAAATATCCCACAATTTTTCTAAATCAAGAGTATCGCTGTTAGGAGCATTTTCCTCAGCTAATCTGTCGATTTGAACAAGTAATGGGGTGTGGAAAGCTGTTCCTGAAACTATACACCCACCAGGAGGAAGTGTTGGAATTAGTGATCTTGATGCCGCATCAAGGGTGCTTAAAGTATTTTTTAACAAAAACAAATCATTTTCGTTCACTAATCGATGAATAAAATAATTATGAAGTTGGGAAACAATTGTGGGAGAGATGTCAAAAGGTCGTTGACTCGAAATTGTAACGAAGAACCCAAACTTCCTTCCCTCTTTTATTATTTCCTCAAATAACTCAAGCCTATAATCTTTCCATGTTTCCGCCTCTCTGACAGATGTTTCAGACAATATGTTGTGTGCTTCATCTATAATTAGGTGGAAGCTTTTCTTTGTATTTTTAGATGACTTGTGCTCTAAGAATGAACATTTTGCAAGCATCATTGGAATGGTTTTTTTGATTAATTGATTGCACTCTTTTAATGACACTATATATATAGGTTTTTTATTTTTTGTTTCGTTTCTGATATTAATTACTTTGGATAGGGCAGGAGTCATTGCCGTTATTTTATTAATTAGCGGATATATATGATCATATTGTACATAATTACGTGATACGGAATTAATTAGTTGTAGAATAGATCGGATTGCAACTTCATCAAAAACGCTGTTTAACTTAAACTTGGATTTATATGTTGCATCTAAAGCCTGTAAAGCATCTTCCATTTTATCAATGAAGTTGTATTTTGAGTGCAAATACTTATTTTGCCCAGAATGCCATGAGAATTGTGATAACTCTTCAAGTATTTTACCCTGTGCTCTCTCTGAAAAGTAAGGGGCAAGGCTTTTTAATAAATTTATTGTTTCCCTGTGTGGATTAGGAGAAAACATACTGTGGATAGTTGTTTGTAAGTAATCCTCCAATTTACCATTATATTTTTCTCTATTTTTAATTAAATGACTAAGAAATGGCTTTTGAGTTTTTTCAGTTGCAGAAAACAATACCGATAATAATTCATCATCCCAAAATTCATCATCAGTGAAAGTTAGTTTATCACCGGAATTCTTTGTGTTGAGATTGACTTGTTCGCACAAATCTGGAAATGACGTAGCAAATGTGCTGTATTCACCATTAAAATCAATCAAAACAAAACTTGATTTTGATATAACTCTTTCTTTTGTTGTTATAAGGTTTATTAGAGAGTGATAAAGTTTTGCAAGAGTGTTGGACTTGCCACTTCCAGTGTTTCCAAATATGCCTATGTGTGAATTAAAAATACCATTTATTGGTATGTTAATTGGCAACTCCTCTAACATAGATTTCCCTATGTTTATTAAAGGTGCTTTAGTGTTTTTGCTAAACTTATATATTTCTGATATCTTCTCGTCTGAAATTAAGTGTAAGCTGTCATTTATCATTGGTAAAAATTTTATACCGGAATAAAATGAACTCTCAAAAAAATACCCTAAAATATTCAGTTCTACAAAACGGTCATATTTTTTTTGTTCAATTTCATCGCTTCTAATATTGATGTTTTCAACAATTTCTTCACCAATAATCTTTCCTACGATATCGTGATAACCTTTTTTAATCAAAACAAATTCATTTATAGAGATACCTCGTAGTATTTTACCTTTATGAAAGTATGTTGACTGAAAAAAGTCATGATTGATTTTGGCCCTTACTGTTGTGCCCTTTATTTGGGTAACATTACCAACAATTAGTTCTTCCATGTAATCCAATCTCCGTGTTCAGATCTAAATACTCTATCTATAAACGGTTTAAATGAAATTGTATGATCATCTTCTATAGGAAGAATATAGGTTATTCGTTGGTCATTGATAATGTGCTGTATACTTTCCATGCTGGATTTTGAGTAGCAAAAAACAAAGACCTTAAGAGTAGGGTTACTTAATGATCTTTTTATAATCTCACGTATGTGTTCATCTTGAAAAGAAAAACCAAAACAAATTAATACAGTTTGTGGTTTCTCTAATTCATAACTTAGCAATCGTAAACATTGGTAATAATGTTGTTGAAAAACAGTTTCAGAAAATTTTTCTTTAGTTGGGCTAACTATAGCTAAGTTGTTGTAATAAGATTTAAAATCTTGAAGTGTTTCTTGATCGCTTGTAGATAAATTTAAATAACTAACGAGATTATCGCTTGTTTCGTTTAAGGTGGTGACTAAATCATTAATGTCTTTTTTTGTATCTAGTCTAAACTTTGGTGGTTCTTCTTGAGTGTAATTAATACTAATCGTTTCATTAATATCTCTACACCAAGAAACAGAACCATGCATTTTTATTAAGTTTAGTGTTGGAATCTCATGTTTGTACATATCATGCGTACCTTGATGCCAAGCAGTAATATGAAAATTACTAATGTTCAATTTCCGGCTTTTGAAACCTAGACCACCGTCATTGAAATGAAATGTTTTATTATTTAAAATATCATCAGCCGCAGTTTCGAAAAAAAGATCATAATTTGTTGTAAAAATATTCGCTCGCCTTATTTGATTTGCCCCTTTTTTCTCTAATAATTTGATTAGTTCATCAATAAAGTAGCTATAGTTTGCTAAAGTAGAATTATATTTTTTGTCTTCACTATTAGGTTTAACACAAAATGTTTTTCTAATGATATTATTGAAATAAGAACATAATATGAAGTCCTTGACACCCTCACAATCCTCATGTGTAAGTAATGTTTCATAAGTAGTGTTTTTATCCAGATAGAGAGTAGGAATATATGAAGCAGAGGCGCCTGAGCCAAATAAAAAATTTATATTTTTATCATAGATGTTTGAGGCTTTGCATGGAAAATCTTTATTATTCATCACTATATCCTTATTTGTTTTTTGAAATGAAACTACCCCACCAATTCATAAGCTCTTTTCTTTGTTCCAAGTAGGTTGTTCGATTATATGCTCTTCTAACCTCATTTTTATCACAATGGGAAAGTGCTGCTTCGATAATATCTGGATTTATACCAGCTTCATTCATTGCTGTACTTGCTATCGAACGCAGTCCGTGTGCAACCAACTTACCACCATAACCGATGCGCTTTAAGGCTGCATTTGCCGTCTGACTGTTCATTGGTTGATTGGGGTTATTCCTGCTAGGAAAAATATATTCTCGATGTGAACTGATTGGCTTCATAATTTCAAGAATATCTAATGTCTGAAGTGATAATGGAACAATATGTTCCCGCTTTGCCTTCATTCTATTGGCTGGTATTATCCATAGTTTAGCTTCGAAATCGATCTCTATCCACTTTGCATTGGAAGCTTCTGCAGGGCGTACAAGTGTTAAGAGTTGCCATTCAATCAAACAACGAGTTGGAATAGATAAATTAGACATTGTTATTGAACGCATGAGTTTCGGTAATTCTTCAGGTCTAAGCGTTGGCATGTGCTGTTTTTTAGGTTTTTCAAATGCCATACCAATGCCTGAAGCAGGGTTAGCATCTATCAGACCAGTATTAACAGCATAAATCATAATTTCATTAATACGTTGTACTAAACGACGAACAGTCTCAAGTGCCCCACGAGCTTTAATTGGCTCTAGGGCTTCAATTAATGTGCGGGCTTTTATTTCCTGAACAGGAATCTCACCGATAGCAGGGAAAATGTCCCTCTCTAAGGATCGCCATATATCCTTTGCATAATCAGGTGTGACGTTATTGCTTTTTATGGCAAACCAATTTGTGGCAACTTTTGAAAAAATACTATCAATCGCAATCTGTTGATGTTCTGAGACTTGCTTACTGTATGTTTGTGGATCAATACCCCGGGCTAATAAGGAAAGATACTCAGCACGCACGTTTCTGGCCTCAGCCAGAGATAGGGCGGGGAACGTTCCTAAACTAATCATGGTTCTCTGTTTTGATACAGGCTTCTGGTATCGGAAACGCCACAACTTCCTTCCGTTCGTTTTTATGAGTAGAAAAAGCCCATCACCATCATGTAGCGTTAGATCCTTTTCAGTTGCTTTAGCACGTGATAGTTCAGTGTTAGTAAGAGGGCGTGTTGTACGTGCCACGATTATCCTACCTCAGAGTATTGGTATACGCTTTTAGGTATACATCTTACCGTATACCTAAACATATACCAATAATCACTGGATTTAGCTGGATATCCTCGGACAAAGATAGACACAAAAAAGCCCGCAAAGCTTGTGCCATGCGGGCTTTCAGGATTTCTCCGGACGTATCCGGAAGAGCAAGTGGTGGAGCTGGCGGGAGTTGAACCCGCGTCCGAAATTCCTACATCCTCGGTACTACATGCTTAGTCAGTCTTTACATTCGCTTGCCAGCTGCGGACGGACACGCCACTAACAAACTAGCCTGATTAAGTTTTAACGCTTCAACCCCAGGCAGGGCTTCCACGCGATCTCTTTTGGGTTTGACCTCTCTTGATCCCCGTCCTAAGAGCGGAGGCTAGGGAGAGAGGGCTCTAAGCAGGTTATTAAGCTGCTAAAGCGTAGTTTTCGTCGTTTGCGACTATTTTTTGCGGCTTTTTACGAGGCCAACCGCCCCTCGGCATGCACCTTGGGTTTCGCAAATCCCGTCGAATCCAGAATCAGCCCCAATGTGTAAAGGTAAGTATACCAGATTTATGAGCGCCATGACCAGCCTCAATGGCGTTATCGTTAAAGATTTAGCACCCATGTAGCCTGATTTTTATTCGATTAAGCAATGGGATGGCAACATTTGTGTCGGATGTGATAGCCAATAAGATGTTCATTCGCGCCGCCGGAGAGGGAGGCGCGGTGAGGAACTGGTCAATAATTGGAGTGCAGGTTTAACGGTGGGCGTTTTTCATGATACGTGCTTTATCCACCTGCCATTCGCGTTCTTTGATATCTGAACGTTTATCGTGCTGTTTTTTACCTTTGGCGACGCCGATTTTCACTTTGCACCAGGCATTTTTCCAGTACAGGGAGAGCGCCACTACGGTATAGCCTTCTCGATTGACGCGACCGTACAATGAGTCCAGTTCGCGCTGGTTGAGAAGTAACTTGCGGGTACGGGTAGGATCGCACACCACATGCGTGGAGGCCACGGCCATTGGCGTGATGTTAGCGCCAAACAGAAATGCCTCTCCGTCACGCAGAAGGACGTAGCTGTCGCTGATATTGGCTTTTCCTGCGCGCAGGGATTTAACCTCCCAGCCTTGCAGGGCAAGTCCCGCTTCGAACTCTTCTTCGATAAAGTATTCGTGACGGGCGCGCTTGTTAAGCGCGATGGTCGCTGAACCAGGTTTATGTGCTTTTTTCTTCGTCATAAGCGTCGTGAATCATCGGTAATCTGAAATCGAAAACACCCCATATCAATCCTGCGGGGGACAAGGCTCTATCTTAGCATGAACCCGATGTTACCCAGCGCCGGGATAGCGTTTTTTTTACAGCAGGATAAATGATATTATTTGTTGGATTTTTGTTGATGGAAATTGTTATGCCTCAGATTAGCCGGACCGCACTGGTACCCTACAGCGCGGAGCAAATGTATCAGTTAGTGAATGACGTTCAGTCTTATCCTCAGTTTTTGCCGGGTTGTACCGGAAGTCGGATTCTGGAGTCCACTCCTGGGCAGATGACTGCGGCGGTAGATGTCTCTAAGGCTGGGATCAGCAAAACGTTTACTACCCGCAACCAGTTGACCAGTAACCAAAGTATTCTTATGAATCTGGTGGATGGGCCGTTCAAGAAATTGATTGGTGGATGGAAGTTTACGCCGCTGAGCCAGGAGGCGTGTCGTATCGAGTTTCATCTCGACTTTGAGTTTACCAATAAGTTGATTGAACTCGCCTTTGGTCGCGTGTTTAAAGAGCTGGCGTCTAATATGGTCCAGGCTTTTACGGTTCGTGCGAAAGAGGTTTACAGTGCCAGGTAAAATTGCCGTTGAGGTGGCTTATGCGCTACCTGAGAAGCAGTACCTGCAGCGCGTGACGCTGCAGGAGGGCGCGACGGTTGAAGAAGCTATTCGCGCCAGTGGCTTGCTGGAATTGCGTACCGATATCGATTTAACTAAAAACAAAGTCGGCATTTACAGCCGTCCGGCAAAACTAAGCGATAGTGTGCATGATGGCGATCGGGTGGAGATTTATCGCCCTCTCATTGCCGATCCGAAAGAGCTTCGCAGGCAACGAGCAGAAAAATCAGCGAATAAATAACAGACAGAAAAAAGGTGCTCATTGAGCACCTTTTTTAACGTCTTTGAGAGCAACTTTATTATTAGTTACCACTCAGCGCAGGTTTGTTATCAATATTGGTCAACACACCGCTACTGTTAAAGGTCAGCGTCAGCGTTTGCTGCATTACACCTTCATGACCTGGTTGCTGGCGGAAGACATAGAACCAGGTATTCGTACCAAATGGATCGGACATCAGCGGTGTACCCAATGCGTACGCAACTTGTTGTTGCGTCATGCCAACACGTATTTTGGATACGTCGTTAGCGGTCAGATAGTTCCCCTGGTTGATGTCAGGACGGTAAACCACTCGCTCCAGAGTGGAACAGCCTGCGGTCAACATCAATAGTACTGCTGCTGCAGCAGTCAGCGTTTTACAGCGCATAGTGATTTGATTCCTTTTCGGGCCCGAGCAGTACGTGGCTCATCTGTAATATGCCGATGATAATAGACCTTTCATCACTTTAAAACCTTTTGCTTTCCGGTCTTACGGCGTTTTGCTGTTTACTCTGACCGTGAAGCAGGAAAAAAGTTTACGCTGCAAGCAGTTCTTTCGCATTCGCCAGTGTATTACGTGTGACTTCACTGCCACCAAGCAGGCGCGCCAGCTCTTGTAACCGCGCTTTTTTATTCAGGGATTGCATATGCGTTTCTGTCATCGCACCATCGGTTTCTTTGCTGACAAAATAGTGTTGATGACCACATCCCGCGACTTGTGGCAGGTGGGTAACACACATCACCTGAGTTGATTCGCCGAGTTGACGCAGCAGTTTGCCGACAACTGCCGCTGTTGGACCGCTAATCCCTACATCCACTTCATCAAAAATCAGTGCCGGGGTTTCCATTTTACGCGCCGTGATGACCTGGATTGCCAGTGCGATGCGGGACAATTCACCACCGGATGCGACTTTGGCAATAGGCTGCATTGGCTGACCTGGGTTGGTGGTTACCCGAAACTCAATACGATCGGCACCGTCAGCGCCCAGGTGATGCTCGTCAAATTTAACATCGATCGTAAACTGCCCATGCGGCATTGAGAGCGCATGCATACTGTCGGTGATCAGCTGTGCAAGTTCTTCTGCATATTGCTGGCGTTGTTGGTGTAATGCGCGCGCGATTTCCAGTGCCTGCTGATGATGTTTCGTTACCGCCAGCGCAAGCGTTTCTTGTGAGTCGGCCTGATCGTCCAGTTGCTGCTGTTCTTCCAGTAGCGACTGGTAATACTGTGGCAATGCCTCAGGGCTGACGTGATGTTTACGTGCCAGCGAAATCTGTTTTGAGATGCGCTGTTCAAGTTCAAATAGTCGGTTGGGATCGAGATCCAGACGATCGCAGTAGTGGCGCAGTTCATCGCTGGCTTCAGCAATCTGGATGGTAGCTTCTTCCAGCATATCAAGTACGCCGGACAGTTTGCTGTCCATGCCAATCAATTCGCTCACCAGTTGTTTAGCCGTGTAAAGCTGACTTTGCAGGTTTGCGTCTTCACCGTCGGCCATTAATGCCAATGCATTCTGGCTGGTGGTCAGCAATTGACCGCTGTTCGCCAGACGTTTGTACTCTTCGTCGATTTGTTCAAACTCTCCGGGCTGCGGATTAAATTCGTTAAGTTCTTTTAATTGGTATTGCAGCAGTTCCGCACGGGCAGCGCGTTCCTGACTTAACTGTTGATGATGCGCGAGGTCACGGCAGCTTTGATGCCACAACTGATAACGTGCTGTCATTTCCTGGAGTAGAGAGGTTTCATTGGCATAGCCATCAAGCAGGAACTTTTGGTGCTCGGGTTTGGTGAGTAACTGATGAGCGTGCTGACCATGGATCTGAATCAGCAACTGACCCAGTTCGCGCAGTTGTGACAGAGGAACAGCTGTACCGTTGATGAAACCACGGGAGCGACCATCGCTGCTGATCACGCGACGAAGCAAACATTCATGCCCGTCTTCAAGCTGGTTTTCTTCCAGCCAGCGCAGAGCCGCTGGCGTATCTTTCAGAGAAAAACGGGCGCACAGGTCAGCGCGAGCAGCGCCGGTACGCACCATGTCGGCTTCAGCGCGACCACCGAGACAAAGACCGAGGGCATCTATTGCAATAGATTTACCCGCGCCGGTCTCGCCAGTTATTACGGTCATGCCGCTATGAAAATCAATCTCAAGCTCACGAACGATAGCAAAGTTGCTGATGGTCAGTTGTGCCAACATAGTCGTTTTCCTGTATGAAAAACCATTACTGTTATTGTGTACAGTATAAACTGGTTTTATATACAGTAAAGAGGCTGGCGTAAAATTAGAATAATTTTTTTGACCAGCCGAGCTTGGTGCTTAATGTGTTGAAATAACTGTAATCTTTCGGATGAATCAGATTCAGATGGTAATCACAGCGACGAATCAGGACATCTTCACCTTCCTGAATCGGCAGTGCTATCTGGCTGTCGCAACTGATTTCCAGGTCGTTACGGCGATGCGAAAAACGCAGACGGATCGTGCTGCTGCTGTTTATGACCAGTGGTCGTGCTGACAACGTATGCGGGAACATGGGCACCAGGGTAATCGCATCCAGAGAGGGGGTCAGAATAGGACCGCCTGCAGAGAGGGAATAGGCGGTGGAGCCTGTTGGCGTCGAAATAATTAGTCCATCAGATCGCTGAGAAAACGCAAAGATCTCGTCGATATACACTTCGAACTCAATCATATGCGCCACTTTGCCTGGATGAAGCACCACTTCATTTATCGCGGTGCTGATGCGTTTCTGGCAATCTTGCTGACAGACTTGCGCTTCCAGCAAAAAACGTTTCTCGCTGATGTAGTGGCCTTCCAGCACATCGGCTAACTGTTGCTGGGCGTTATCGGGGTCAAGGTCAGTCAAGAAACCCAGGTTGCCACGGTTGATTCCAATAACTTTAATATCGTAACGGGCGAGTGTGCGCGCCGCGCCCAGCATATTACCGTCGCCACCAACGACTACCGCGAGATCAGCTAGTTGCCCAATCTCCGCGAGCGTGCCAGTTTTCACATTCTTCAGTTGCAGTTCGTGAGCGATTTGTTGCTCAACGATGACCTCGTAACCTTTTGTGCACAGCCAGCGGTAGAGCATTTCATGTGTTGTCAGTGCAGTAGGGTGCCGTGGGTGTCCCACAATGCCAATACACTTGAAATGATTATTCATTTTTCCGAGGTCCTTGTTGCGAAGATTGATGACAATGTGAGTGCTTCCCTTGAAACCCTGAAACTGATCCCCATAATAAGCGAAGTTAGCGAGGTGAATGCGAAAAAAACGCGGAGAAATTCATGAGTAGTAAAGAACAGAAAACGCCTGAGGGGCAAGCCCCGGAAGAAATTATCATGGATCAGCACGAAGAGATTGAGGCAGTTGAGCCAGAAGCTTCTGCTGAGCAGGTGGATCCGCGCGATGAAAAAATTGCGAATCTCGAAGCTCAGCTGGCTGAAGCCCAGACCCGTGAACGTGACGGCATTTTGCGTGTAAAAGCCGAAATGGAAAACCTGCGTCGTCGTACTGAACTGGATATTGAAAAAGCCCACAAATTCGCGCTGGAGAAATTCATCAACGAATTGCTGCCGGTGATTGATAGCCTGGATCGTGCGCTGGAAGTGGCTGATAAAGCTAACCCGGATATGTCTGCGATGGTTGAAGGCATTGAGCTGACGCTGAAGTCGATGCTGGATGTTGTGCGTAAGTTTGGTGTTGAAGTGATCGCCGAAACTAACGTGCCGCTGGACCCGAATGTGCATCAGGCTATCGCAATGGTGGAATCTGATGACGTTGCGCCAGGTAACGTACTCGGCATTATGCAGAAGGGTTATACGCTGAATGGTCGTACGATTCGTGCGGCGATGGTTACTGTAGCGAAGGCGAAGTAAATATCTGATGGCCGACGCGAAGTCGGCCATTTTTTTAGCTTAAAAAATCCTGTACTTCCAGCCACGGCGTGTTGAAATCATCTATTTTTTTATATTCGTTCATTGGCAGAACGACCACGTTATAGGTGTCAGATCCTTCATTCAGATCAAAAATCTGAAAGCCCCTTTTATTGAGTTCGGTTTGGATGCGTTCAAAGATTTCGTCAAGGTAGCGGTCTCCGGCTTCACAGACATCGGAGATTTCATCCTCTTGGGTTATTTCGACAAGAAGACTCCTTAATTCCTCAGAAGCTATCAGGTTTTTTGTGAGCTCATAAAAGCGATCTGCAGCAAAATTAGCCAGCTCACCTTCTTCATCTTCACCTTTCCAGTCAACGAGTTGAATTAATCCTTCACCGCGTAGAACCTGTAAAAATGCCTGCGCCAGGTCACGATTCCCGAGATCGCCACCACTGCAATCGAGAACGTCCTGCAATCCATATTCGTCTTCATCTTCGTCTTCAAAGATTTCAGGTTGCGTCGAAAGTTGAGAGAAAATAGTGGGCCATAAGGTTGGGGTGTGCTGTAAAAAAACGCTGGCGACGACGTTGAGATCGTCTGCAAAATCCTTATCCCATTCAATTACATAATCTTCTGACATAACATCAATATCCTTTCCGAATGCTTGAAAAGACATTATTACATTGCTAAGTAAATGACAGGAATTGATGGAATCCTAAAAGACGGCGATAAAAAAAAGGCGAACCGGAGTTCGCCATTGCGTTACTCCGCCACACTCTCGCGCAGCGGTTTCACAGGAAAAACTTTTACCTGCTTAATCATATTGTCCTGTACGTCGAGAATATCTATATCGTACTCGCCAATACGCACGCGGGTGCCTGCGACAGGGATCTCTTCCAGTGCCTCAAGAATGACGCCATTAACCGTGCGGGCATCATCTTCCGGTAGATGCCAGTTAAAGGCTTTGTTGATTTCCCGCACGTTGGCGGTGCCATCGATAATCACCGAACCGTCGTTTTGCGGCGTGACCTCTTCGGCAAGTGTTGGCGACATCGACGTAGTGAAATCGCCGACAATCTCTTCCAGAATATCTTCAACCGTCACCAGCCCCTGAATGTCTCCATACTCGTTGACGACCAGGCCGACTTTCTTTTTGTTGCGCTGAAACTTTACCAACTGCGTGCTGAGCGGCGTACCTTCCGGCACAAAATAGATCTCGTCCGCGGCGCGCAGCATGGTTTCTTTGGTGAACTCTTTTTTCTCCGACATCAACCGCCAGGCTTCACGTACTCGCAGCATACTGATGGCGTCGTCCAGCGAATCACGGTAGAGCACGATGCGCCCGTGAGGTGAGTGGGAGAGTTGGCGCAGAATCGATTTCCAGTCATCGTTGATATCAATACCGATAATTTCACTGCGCGGCACCATGATGTCATCAACGGTCATTTTTTCCAGATCGAGCACCGACAGCAGCATATCCTGATTGCGACGGGAAATTTGTGAGCGTGATTCGTGCACGATAGTGCGCAACTCTTCTTTGCTCAAAGAGCCGCTAACCACGATATCGGTTTTGATACCCATCATGCGCATCAGCATACGGGTGATAGCATTCAGCAACCAGACCAGCGGCATCATCAAAATTTGCAGCGGAGCCAGCAGAAAACTACTCGGATAAGCGACTTTTTCCGGGTACAGCGCGGCAATGGTTTTCGGCAATACCTCAGCAAATACCAGTACGACAAAAGTCAGCACACCAGTCGCAATTGCCACGCCCGCATCGCCGTACAAACGCATCCCAACAATAGTGCCGAGCGCGGAGGCAAGAATATTGACCAGGTTATTGCCGATTAACACCAGGCTTATCAGGCGGTCTGGCTTACGCAGCAATTTTTCGACGCGTTTGGCCGAGCGATTACCCTGTTTCGCCATATGTCGCAGACGATAGCGGTTGAGGGTCATCATTCCGGTTTCGGACCCGGAAAAATAGGCTGAAATGACCACCATGATGATCAGAATAATGATCAACGTAGTAGTAGAAATGTGTTCCAGGGGAAACTCCTTTTCTGGGTTTAGCTGATTAACTGCTGGACAATTCGGCTGCCGAAGTAGGCCAGTGTCAGAATTACCGCGCCCGCAACGTTAAACCAGACGACGCGGCGTCCACGCCATCCTTCATGGTAATGTCCCCACAGCAGCACAATATAGACAAACCACGCCACGATAGAGAGCACAGCCTTGTCGATATTTTCCATGCTAAATAGGTTGTGCATGTAGAACAGGCCAGTGCAAAGCGTGAGCGTTAGCAGCACCACGCCAATCTGCGTGATGTGGAACATTTTACGCTCGATACTCATCAATGGCGGCATTTCCTGGTTAAATGCCAGCTTCTTGTTCTTCAGTTGGTAATCAATCCACGCCAGTTGCAGCGCGTACAGGGCGGCGATAATTAGCGTGGCATAGGAAAAGAGCGATAAGCCAATGTGCACCAGCATCCCAGGCGTTGCTTCCAGATGGGTGATGTATTCATTGGGCATGAAGGTCGCCAGCGCCAGGTTGATAAGCGCAAAGGCATAGACAATGGGTAGCAGCAACCAGCCACGATTGCGAGAAGCCACAATGGTCATTACCGTACAGATCATCAAACTGACCAATGAACCAACGTTCAGCAGGCTGAGGTTTTGTCCGCTATCACCGTCGGGCAGGATGCGGGCTTCCAGAGCGATTGCGTGGCAGACCAGCGCAATGACCGCAGAAATAATAGCCATGCGCCGCCAGCCGCCGTTTTTTTGCAGCAGACCGGGAACAATCAGCGCAAGACTGACGGAGTAGGCGACAAGCGCGAGCAGAGCAAAAACGGGCATAGTGATGTCGACAGTTTGAGCAATAAGAAAGAGAAGCAGTATAGCGTCAGGTGAACGCTGCTCCAACCGTTGCATAACAACAAAGACGCCTTCATGTTATACTGCGGCAAAATACTGATGATGTGTCGCGATTGCGGCCAACCGTTTCCACCCCAGGCGAGAGACAATGTTTGATAATTTAACCGATCGTTTGTCGCGCACGCTGCGCAATATCAGTGGCCGTGGACGCCTCACTGAAGACAACGTAAAAGATACGCTGCGCGAAGTGCGCATGGCGCTGCTGGAGGCGGACGTCGCTCTGCCGGTAGTGCGTGAGTTTATCAATCGCGTAAAAGAGAAAGCGGTTGGTCATGAAGTTAATAAGAGCCTGACGCCGGGGCAGGAGTTCGTCAAAATCGTCCGTAACGAACTGGTTGCGGCGATGGGCGAAGAGAACCAGACCCTGAACCTGGCGGCGCAACCGCCTGCGGTCGTGCTGATGGCGGGCCTGCAAGGTGCCGGTAAAACAACCAGCGTTGGTAAACTCGGTAAGTTCCTGCGCGAGAAGCACAAGAAGAAAGTGCTGGTGGTTTCTGCCGACGTTTATCGCCCGGCGGCAATCAAACAGCTTGAGACGCTGGCAGAGCAGGTGGGCGTTGATTTCTTCCCTTCTGATGTTGGTCAGAAGCCGGTAGATATCGTTAACGCGGCGCTGAAAGAAGCCAAACTGAAATTCTACGACGTGCTGCTGGTGGATACCGCTGGTCGTCTGCACGTTGACGAAGCGATGATGGACGAGATCAAACAAGTCCATGCGTCGATTAACCCGGTTGAAACCCTGTTTGTGGTTGACGCCATGACCGGTCAGGATGCGGCCAATACGGCAAAAGCATTCAATGAAGCGTTACCGCTTACCGGCGTAGTGTTGACCAAAGTGGACGGCGATGCCCGCGGCGGTGCGGCGCTCTCTATTCGTCACATCACTGGCAAACCGATCAAGTTTCTCGGTGTTGGCGAGAAAACTGAGGCGCTGGAGCCGTTCCATCCGGACCGCATCGCGTCGCGTATTCTCGGCATGGGCGACGTACTGTCGCTGATCGAAGATATCGAAAGCAAAGTTGACCGCGCGCAGGCAGAGAAATTAGCCAGCAAGCTGAAAAAAGGCGACGGCTTCGATCTCAACGATTTTCTTGAGCAACTGCGCCAGATGAAAAATATGGGCGGCATGGCTAGCCTGATGGGCAAGCTGCCGGGCATGGGGCAGATCCCGGATAATGTTAAGTCGCAGATGGACGATAAAGTGCTGGTGCGTATGGAAGCCATCATCAACTCGATGACGATGAAAGAGCGCGCTAAGCCAGAAATCATCAAAGGTTCGCGTAAACGCCGTATTGCTGCCGGTTGCGGTATGCAGGTGCAGGACGTTAACCGTCTTCTGAAACAGTTCGACGACATGCAGCGCATGATGAAGAAAATGAAGAAGGGCGGAATGGCGAAGATGATGAGAAGCATGAAGGGGATGATGCCGCCGGGATTTCCTGGTCGCTAAATGACCTTATGCGACAGAGTTATTAACTGCTGATTGCATTTTCTCCAGAAATCAGTAAAATTTTCGGGCTTTTAATATGACACCGGACTCCGTTCCTCGATGGGGTCCGGTTGTTTTATTCACACAAGAGGATGTTATGGTAACTATTCGTTTAGCACGTCACGGCGCTAAAAAGCGTCCGTTCTACCAGGTTGTTGTCGCTGACAGCCGTAATGCACGCAACGGTCGCTTCATCGAGCGCGTTGGTTTCTTCAACCCAATCGCTAGCGAAAAAGAAGAAGGCACTCGCCTGGATCTGGATCGCATCGCTCACTGGGTTGGCCAGGGCGCAACTATTTCTGATCGCGTTGCTGCGCTGATCAAAGAAGTAAACAAAGCAGCTTAATCTGTCACGGTGGTCATGATGAGCAAACAACTCACCGCGCAAGCACCTGTTGATCCCATCGTTTTGGGAAAAATGGGTTCGTCTTACGGTATTCGTGGGTGGCTCAGAGTGTTTTCTTCCACCGAAGACGCCGAAAGCATTTTTGACTATCAGCCCTGGTTTATCCAGAAGGCGGGTCAGTGGCAGCAAGTCCAGCTGGAAAGCTGGAAGCACCACAATCAGGACATGATCATCAAGCTGAAAGGCGTTGACGATCGTGATGCGGCGAACCTGCTGACGAATTGTGAAATTGTCGTGGATTCATCGCAGCTGCCTCAGCTTGAAGAGGGTGACTACTACTGGAAAGACCTGATGGGCTGCCAGGTAGTAACCACTGAAGGCTACGATCTCGGTAAAGTCGTCGATATGATGGAAACCGGATCTAATGACGTTCTCGTCATTAAGGCAAACCTGAAAGATGCGTTTGGTATCAAGGAACGTCTCGTACCGTTCCTCGATGGGCAGGTTATCAAGAAAGTCGATCTCACTACTCGTTCAATCGAAGTAGATTGGGATCCTGGTTTTTAAACCACCGGATAAACGGTAAAAGACGGCGCTATGTGGATTGGCATAATTAGCCTGTTTCCTGAAATGTTCCGCGCAATTACCGATTACGGGGTAACTGGCCGGGCAGTTAAAAATGGCCTGCTGAGCATCCAGAGTTGGAGTCCTCGCGACTTCACGCATGACCGGCACCGTACCGTGGACGATCGTCCTTACGGCGGCGGACCGGGGATGTTAATGATGGTGCAACCCTTGCGGGACGCCATTCATGCAGCAAAAGCCGCGGCGGGTGAAGGCGCAAAGGTGATTTATCTGTCACCACAGGGACGCAAGCTTGATCAAGCGGGCGTCAGCGAACTGGCAACGAATCAAAAATTGATTCTGGTGTGCGGTCGCTACGAAGGTATAGATGAGCGCGTGATCCAAACCGAAATTGACGAAGAATGGTCAATCGGCGATTACGTTCTCAGTGGTGGTGAGTTACCAGCAATGACGCTGATTGACTCCGTTTCCCGGTTTATTCCGGGAGTACTGGGACATGAAGCCTCGGCAACGGGAGATTCCTTTGCTGAAGGATTGCTGGATTGCCCGCACTATACGCGGCCTGAGGTGTTAGAAGGGATGGAAGTTCCGCCAGTGTTACTGTCGGGCAACCATGCCGAGATACGTCGCTGGCGTTTGAAACAGTCGCTGGGCCGTACCTGGCTTAGAAGACCTGAACTTCTGGAAAACCTGGCTCTGACTGAAGAGCAAGCAAGGTTGCTGGCGGAGTTCAAAACGGAACACGCACAACAGCAACATAAACATGATGGGATGGCGTAAGCCCCCGAGATATCAGTTTACCCAGGATAAGAGATTAAATTATGAGCAACATTATTAAGCAACTTGAACAAGAGCAGATGAAGCAGGACGTACCTTCCTTCCGTCCGGGTGATACCGTGGAAGTGAAAGTATGGGTTGTTGAAGGTTCCAAAAAACGTCTGCAGGCATTCGAGGGCGTGGTTATCGCTATTCGTAACCGCGGTCTGCACTCTGCATTCACTGTTCGTAAAATTTCCAACGGCGAAGGCGTTGAGCGTGTCTTCCAGACTCACTCTCCGGTAGTTGACAGCATTTCTGTCAAACGTCGTGGTGCTGTTCGTAAAGCTAAACTGTACTACCTGCGTGAGCGTACTGGTAAGGCTGCTCGTATCAAAGAGCGTCTTAACTAAGATTTCGCTTAAGCGACATCCTGTTAAGAAGGGCTGGCCAATTGGCTGGCCCTTTTTTTGTCTGTTTGCTCGTGTTTTAAGGGGTTGTAATCACCACTGCGACGCGGCGGTTCTCGGCGCGGCCCTGGGCGGTCTTGTTACTGGCTATGGGATATTTTTTTCCTAAACCCTGTGTGGTGAGATTGCTGCGTGGAATTTGTCCACCCATAGCCCATGCATCGGCCACGACATTCGCCCGTTTCAATGATAAGCCTTCGTTGTAACTGTCTTCACCATAGTTATCGGTGTGTCCATCCATACGGGCATGTGTTAGCCCTGTCGAGGCCAATTTGGCTGCCATGGTTTGGATCTGTTGCTGGCTTTCCGGGAGCAATTTGTAGTCATTTTTTGCGAACAGAATGGCATCTGATAAGCCCAGCGACCAGTCGCCGGCGGATTCAGTAAATCCATAAGATTGCATAGCGGCGACTTGCTCAGGAGTAAACTTTCCCTGAGGGGACTGGCAGCCAGTCAGTATTAGTGAGGTGAAAATCAGGGGTGCTACCAGGTGCTTTATCATATCGATATATCCTTGTTATCTCACCAGCTTTTCGGCACGCTGGTGTTTGGCCTGATACATATTGTGATCGGCAAGCTCTTGTAATTTTTCCGCAGAGGCGTGCTCAATGGTCATCGCGTAACCAATGCTTAATGTCATGGTGGTCTGATGGCCATTATGAAGATCAAACGGGAGATTAAAGATTTGTGTCAGTGCTGAGCATATCTGCTGCACTTCAGATTCCGACTGTACATCATAGAGCACCATAGCGAATTCATCGCCGCCCAGGCGGTATGCTTTATGTCGCAGCCCGCCAAATTCAGCTAACCGTTTTGCGATTTCAATCAAGACTCTATCGCCCGTCGCATGACCCCAGGTATCATTGATATATTTGAAATTATCGCCATCAAGAAATAGTAACGCCGACGTTTTTCGGGCATCGGAATTGTTCATCAACGTATTGATGCCGCTACGAAACGCTGCGCGGTTAGCCAGCCCGGTTAATGGGTCATGTAGCGCGGTACGCAGAAGCTGCGCATTTTTGGCCTGTAAACGAAGCTGCCACTCTTCCATTTCATCCAGCAGACTGTTGAAGTCGAGAGCGAAGCGGTGAAACTCAGCGATACGTTCTTCCGAAACTCGTCGGGAAAAATTGCGGTTGGAACGCACATCATGTACGACATCGGTGATATTTTTCAGCGCTTCTACCAGGCCATTGTGCAAATGGCGGGTGAGGGTAATTGCGATGCCTGATGCCAGCAGAATACAACCGGTCAGTACGGCGAGCGAAAACCAGATAAAATGGCTGATTGAACTGTCGCGAGCGGTTAAGCGTACTTCGCCAATGGTTTCACCATTGTGACGAATCGGCTGAATGATGGGGGCGGGGAAGAGCCAGTGGCTTATGAAATTGCTGAAAGTATCGCCTGGATCCTTACGGGTGTAATGCCAGGACGCCAGAATATTTTGCTGCTTATCACGTACTTCTGCAGTTGAAAATTGCCCTTGCTGGCCCAGCGCTGCCAGTGTTTCAGTTGCTGCAGGGCCATCGGCAAAAACGACAGCTGCTTCCAGACTGTAAGTCATTGTTGCTGCTGTCAGTGCCAGGTTTTTTTGCGCGTACTGTTTCAGGGTCAGCACCGAGGTCACGGAAAGCAGCAACCAGATCAGCATCATAGTGATAAATATGCTGGTCATACTGATGTTGCGTAATGCTCTTTTAAACGTGGGGCGCTTATTAAGAGAATTATCGTTATCCATCATTTTTCTTCCGTGCGAGCATTAAGACATCCGGGTTGACCTTTACACCGCTACGCGATAAGGCATCCAGGTTTACGGCAAATCTGACGTCATTATTGTGGATGATCAGACAAAAGGCGCTACCAATAATGCACTCGGTATTTTGTTCGGCAATTAATAATAACGCCTTTGACGGATATTGTTCGGTTAATTCCATCTGGAATGTCGGTGACTCGTTGCCAAAATAAAAACCATTGCAGCCTGAAATCATCGCCTCTTGTTGAGTGTGAATGATGACAGGCAGATAAGGCAAAGATGTCGCGGCATTCTCTTGTAGGGCGGTACTAAAACGTGAAGATGAAAAGATACATAACTTTGGTGGCCCTGATAGCGCAGGCCAGCGGGTGTAACTGACAATACCGGAAACCATCATACGCACGTTTTTCGCAACGTCAGAAGGCTCCTGAGCGAGTATTGGTGCTCCCGTCAGCAGGAGAATCAGAAGTAAGAACAGTCGGTGAGAAAAACGCATTCAGGGATCCCCACCATCTTCGCTCGAAATGCATCGATATTTTTTCAGAATGCTCATTAAAATATCATTTTTTCATGCGATCGTCATCAATGTGAGAAATAAAACACAATGAGTAAAATCTTATGTTTAATTTATTTGTGGGGTTTTAATTAATTTAATCGTATTGTGCTGGCATTTTCATCAGCCCCTTTTTGCCATACTTCATGCAGTTGGCTGGCATTTTCAACATTGTTGCAGCTGGCAGGAAAGCTTTTACCGGAAAGTCCCCGGGCATAAGTAAAATCGGTCTGGCAAGTTTTCTTTTGTCCTTCGGCATATCCTTTAAGGTATAGACCGCGATCCGCCTGTGAATCGCTAAATGCATCGTCATCTTTTATGGCGCTGCCCGATATCGCATCTTCCATACCAACATCATACCAGTCGGTGCTGGTCAAGGTTGGCGCGTGAGTATAAGGATCAATCTGACATCCGCTAACCAGTAAAGCCAACAAGGGGGCGATAAACTTTTTCATCATTTCTTTCTCCTTTTTCAAAGCATAGCGGATTGTTTTCAAAGGAAGTGTAAATTTATCTATACAGAAGTAAGGGTTGAAATCGCGACTAAATTGCCTGTGTAAATAAAAATGTACGAAATATGGATTGAAAACTTTACTTTATGTGTTATCGTTACGTCATCCTCGCTGAGGATCAACTATCGCAAACGAGCATAAACAGGATCGCCATCATGCAAAAAGACGCGCTGAATAACGTACATATTACCGACGAACAGGTTTTAATGACTCCGGAACAACTGAAGGCCGCTTTTCCATTGAGCCTGCAACAAGAAGCCCAGATTGCTGACTCGCGTAAAACCATTTCAGATATTATCGCCGGGCGCGATCCTCGTCTGCTGGTAGTATGTGGTCCTTGTTCCATTCATGATCCGGAAACTGCTCTGGAATATGCTCGTCGATTTAAAGCCCTTGCCGCAGAGGTCAGCGATAGCCTCTATCTGGTAATGCGCGTCTATTTTGAAAAACCCCGTACCACTGTCGGCTGGAAAGGGTTAATTAACGATCCCCATATGGATGGCTCTTTTGATGTAGAAGCCGGGCTGCAGATCGCGCGTAAATTGCTGCTTGAGCTGGTGAATATGGGACTGCCACTGGCGACGGAAGCGTTAGATCCGAATAGCCCGCAATACCTGGGCGATCTGTTTAGCTGGTCAGCAATTGGTGCTCGTACAACGGAATCGCAAACTCACCGTGAAATGGCCTCCGGGCTTTCCATGCCGGTTGGTTTTAAAAACGGCACCGACGGCAGTCTGGCAACAGCAATTAACGCTATGCGCGCCGCCGCCCAGCCGCACCGTTTTGTTGGCATTAACCAGGCAGGGCAGGTTGCGTTGCTACAAACTCAGGGGAATCCGGACGGGCATGTCATCCTGCGCGGTGGTAAAGCGCCGAACTATAGCCCTGCGGATGTTGCGCAATGTGAAAAAGAGATGGAACAGGCGGGACTGCGCCCGTCTCTGATGGTAGATTGCAGCCACGGTAATTCCAATAAAGATTATCGCCGTCAGCCTGCGGTGGCAGAATCCGTGGTTGCTCAAATCAAAGATGGCAATCGCTCAATTATTGGTCTGATGATCGAAAGTAATATCCACGAGGGCAATCAGTCTTCCGAGCAACCGCGCAGTGAAATGAAATACGGTGTATCCGTAACCGATGCCTGCATTAGCTGGGAAATGACCGATGCCTTGCTGCGTGAAATTCATCAGGATCTGAACGGGCAGCTGACGGCTCGCGTGGCTTAAGAGGTTTATTATGGTTGCTGAATTGACCGCATTACGCGATCAAATTGATGAAGTCGATAAAGCGCTGCTGAATTTATTAGCGAAGCGTCTGGAACTGGTTGCTGAAGTGGGCGAGGTGAAAAGCCGCTTTGGACTGCCTATTTATGTTCCGGAGCGCGAGGCATCTATGTTGGCCTCGCGTCGTGCAGAGGCGGAAGCTCTGGGTGTACCGCCAGATCTGATTGAGGATGTTTTGCGTCGGATGATGCGTGAATCTTACTCCAGTGAAAACGACAAAGGATTTAAAACACTTTGTCCGTCACTGCGTCCGGTGGTTATCGTCGGCGGTGGCGGTCAGATGGGACGCCTGTTCGAGAAGATGCTGACACTATCGGGTTATCAGGTGCGGATTCTGGAGCAACATGACTGGGATCGAGCGGCTGATATTGTTGCCGATGCCGGAATGGTGATTGTTAGTGTGCCAATCCACGTTACTGAGCAAGTTATCGGCAAATTACCGCCTTTACCGAAAGATTGTATTCTGGTTGATCTGGCATCAGTGAAAAATGGACCATTACAGGCCATGCTGGCGGCGCACGATGGCCCGGTACTGGGGTTACACCCGATGTTCGGCCCGGACAGCGGTAGCCTGGCAAAGCAAGTTGTGGTCTGGTGTGATGGACGTAAGCCGGAAGCATACCAATGGTTTCTGGAGCAAATTCAGGTCTGGGGCGCTCGGCTGCATCGTATTAGCGCTGTCGAGCACGATCAGAATATGGCGTTTATTCAGGCTCTGCGCCACTTTGCTACTTTTGCTTACGGGCTGCACCTGGCAGAAGAAAATGTTCAGCTTGAGCAACTTCTGGCGCTCTCTTCGCCGATTTACCGCCTTGAGCTGGCGATGGTCGGGCGACTGTTTGCTCAGGATCCGCAGCTTTATGCCGACATCATTATGTCGTCAGAGCGTAATCTGGCGTTAATCAAACGTTACTATAAGCGTTTCGGCGAGGCGATTGAGTTGCTGGAGCAGGGCGATAAGCAGGCGTTTATTGACAGTTTCCGCAAGGTGGAGCACTGGTTCGGCGATTACGCACAGCGTTTTCAGAGTGAAAGCCGCGTGTTATTGCGTCAGGCGAATGACAATCGCCAGTAATAATCCAGTGCCGGATGATTCGCATCATCCGGCACCTTTTCATCAGGTTGGATCAACAGGCACTACGTTCTCACTTGGGTAACAGCCCAATACCTTCATTGAACGGGTGATTTCCCCTAACTCTTTCAATGCTTTTTGCATTTCCGCTGATTCAAGATTGGCCTGAATATCCAGATAAAACATCTCTTCCCATGGATTACCGTGAATCGGGCGTGATTCCAGACGGGTCATAATCAGATTGTGGTTGCGCAGCACCAGCAACGCTTCAACCAGCGCACCGGCTTGTTGCCCGGTCGCCATTAACAACGTCGTTTTCGCCGGAACCTGGTCAGACACGTTAATGGCTTTACGTGCCAACACCACAAATCGGGTGAAGTTTTGTTGCTGATTCGCTTCAATACGCTCCAGTACCTGCAAACCGTACAAAGTGCCGCCAGCTTCGCTTCCCAACGCAGCAACATGCGGTGATTTTGCCTGTGCAACCTTTTCCATTGCCGCAGACGTACTTTCGGTATATTCAATCTTCCAGTGAGGATAACGATTAAGGAATTTGCTGCATTGCTGGAATGGCTGCGGATGGCTGTAGACCGTATTAATGGTGGATAAATCAGTCGTGCCGGAGACCAACAAACAATGGTCGATAGTTAACGTCATCTCGCCAACAATCGACAAGCTGGTATGTTGCAGCAGATCGTAAACGTCGTTTATGGCACCGGAGCTGGTATTTTCAATCGGTACGACGGCATAGTCGGCCTGGCCGGTTTCCACCTGATTAAAAATATCGGCAAATTTGGCGCAGCCACTTTCAATGAATTGCTCAAAGTGACGGGCAGCATACTGGCGCGCCGCAAGATGGGAATAAGAACCTTTGGGGCCGAGAAAAGCGATGCGTGCTGAGTGCGGATTAATTTCATTGAGATGTTGCTGGAGCAAAGCCTGCTGAGTTAATACGGAATCTTCAATGATGAGCTGGAACAGGCGAGTAATGTAATGGGCGTCCAGATGGTGCGCTTTACCGAGCGTAATTAATCTTTCCAGTAAATCGCGTTCACGATCAATATCTCGTACCGGGCGATGCGAGAGCAGTTTGGCTTTTCCTACCTCGACGGCCAATTCGCGCCGCTCTGCCAGTAACGCCAGCAATTTTTCATCCAGCGCGCTTATCTTCTCGCGCAGCGCCAGTAACGGATTTTCCGATGTCATAGTGTTGCCTTTTTTGTTATCAATAAAAAAGGCCTCCCGATTTGGGAGGCCTTATTGTTCGTCTTCGCATTCTGTTTCACACGACGAAACGCCTCCCATTCAGGGGAAGGTAAAAAAGAATGCGAAGAAAAACGGTGTGTGTTTCATGTTTGTTTCCTTAAGTGACTTTAGTACAGTACCCGTACTGTTTTCACGCTGTCAACAAAAAACGCGCCCGAAGGCGCGTTGGCGATACACTCAATATAAAGGACTACTCTTCTTCAACTTCTTCGACGAAGTTGGCGTCTTTCACCGATGTTGCGGCACGACGTGCTTCGCCTTTGTGCTGCAGTTTATTGAGCTGCCGTTCCAGCTTGTTGATCAATTCGTTAATTGCGGTGTACATATCTTCATGTTTACCACTGGCAACCAGAACGCCGTTAGGTGTATTGATTGTGGCGTCAGCAACAAACCCTTGTGGCTCTTTGGACAGAATGATATGTGGATTAATCAGGTGCGTTTGCCATTTTTCCAGTTTGGCGAGACGGTCTGCGACATGTTGGCGGATTGCCGGAGTAATTTCCATTTGTTTGCTGGTAATGTTCATTGTCATAAATTTTACCTCTTGTCTTCCCGTCTTGGTGAATTCAGCATACCGCTCCTGATGTCAAAATGTGTGATGAAAATCTCATAATTTTGTCACTTTTTGTCAACGAAGTTTTTTTGTGAGAAATCGCAGGAAGAGGTGTTTTTTTACTTGAGGAATATCTCAAAGCGAGCCATATTTGATGAGATCGATAGTGACTAAATCGCTTCAGTTTCACAACTGACAGAATAAAAAAACGGCAGCTCAAGGGCTGCCGTTTTGTATTTCAGGTTTCTGTTATGTATTGCTGCTGTTTGCGGCGATGATTTTCGCTACTTTTTCAGCTTGCGCATTCATCTGCATCTGACGGTATGCATTTTCCATCAGCGGCAGCGCATCACGCGTAGCCTGGGTATCCGGGTAGTCGCGCAACATTCCTTCTACGCGGTTAACGACGGCAACCCATGCGCCACGTTCTGTATAGTACTCGGCCACGGAGTATTCATATTTCGCCAGACGATCTTTCAGGAATACCAGACGTTTGGTGGCATCGGTGGTGTACTGACTGTTTGGATAGCCGCGCACCAGTTTGGAAAAGTCACTAAACGCAGCTCGTGCATGTTGAGGATCGCGATCGCTACGGTCAACGCCAAAGAACCCTTGCAGCGCACTGTCATCCAGCGCCATATTGGTCAGGCCACGCATGTACATGACATAATCGATATTCGGATGGGTCGGGTTAAGGCGAATAAAACGATCGATGGCAGCCTGCGCTAACGGCAAATCGGCGTTTTTATAGTAGGCGTAGATGAGATCCAGCTGCACCTGCTGCGAATACGGACCAAACGGATAGCGATTATCTAACGCTTCCAGTTGCGTTATTGCCTGTCTCCAGTTACCGTCCTGCAGCTTTTGTTGTGCAGTCGCGTAAATTTCATTTGGCGGATTATCAGGTACTTCTTCCTTTGACCCCGAGCAACCCGCCAAAAACAGGCTTAGTGTGGCGGCTGCCACCAGATATTTCATGCGCGTCATGACGTTTTGACTTTCCTCAAAATGTAATACGGGAGATTCTCTGTTCCTGCTCCCGGTTAAGACCAGCTACAATAGCACACTATATTAAACGGCAAAGCCGTAAAACCCCAACGATAAACGAAGAAGCAGTATATATGGCACAACGAGTACAGCTCACTGCAACGGTGTCCGAAAACCAACTCGGTCAACGCTTAGATCAGGCTTTGGCCGAAATGTTCCCGGATTATTCACGTTCGCGAATAAAAGAATGGATCCTCGACCAGCGCGTGCTGGTAAACGGCAAAGTTTGTGATAAGCCGAAAGAAAAAGTATTGGGTGGCGAGCAGGTTGCCATCAATGCTGAGATTGAAGAAGAAGCGCGTTTTGAACCGCAGGATATCCCGCTGGATATCGTCTATGAAGATGAAGATATCATCGTCATTAATAAACCGCGCGACCTGGTGGTACATCCTGGCGCGGGTAACCCGGATGGCACGGTACTGAATGCGTTGCTTCATTACTATCCGCCCATTGCCGATGTACCACGTGCGGGCATCGTCCATCGTCTGGATAAAGACACCACTGGCCTGATGGTTGTGGCAAAAACCGTTCCGGCTCAGACGCGTTTAGTCGAATCTTTGCAACGGCGTGAAATTACTCGTGAGTATGAAGCGGTGGCGATTGGTCATATGACCGCTGGCGGTACAGTAGATGAACCCATCAGCCGCCACCCGACCAAACGTACTCACATGGCGGTGCATCCGATGGGCAAACCGGCGGTGACTCACTATCGCATCATGGAACACTTCCGTGTGCACACGCGTCTGCGGTTGCGTCTGGAAACTGGACGTACGCACCAGATCCGCGTGCATATGGCCCATATCACTCATCCGCTGGTGGGCGATCCGGTTTATGGTGGCCGTCCGCGTCCGCCAAAAGGTGCTTCGGAAGCATTTATCTCCATGCTGCGTAAGTTTGACCGCCAGGCGCTTCATGCAACCATGCTGCGTCTTTATCACCCGATCTCCGGCATCGAAATGGAATGGCATGCGCCTATTCCACAAGATATGGTGGAGCTGATTGAGGTGATGCGCGCCGATTTCGAAGAGCATAAGGATGAAGTGGACTGGTTATGAGTAAGCTGATTGTCCCGCAGTGGCCGCTACCAAAAGGTGTTGCGGCCTGTAGCTCTTCTCGTATCGGCGGCGTGAGCTTGCCCCCGTATGACTCGCTCAACCTCGGTGCCCATTGTGGCGATAACCCGGATCACGTTGAGGAGAATCGCAAGCGACTTTTTGCTGCGGGCAATTTGCCTTCTAAACCGGTCTGGCTTGAGCAGGTACACGGCAAAGATGTGCTTAAGCTTACTGGCGAACCTTATGCCTCAAAACGAGCAGATGCCTCTTATAGCAATACGCCCGGCACGGTTTGCGCAGTGATGACTGCCGACTGCCTCCCTGTGCTGTTTTGCAATCGAGCGGGAACGGAAGTCGCCGCCGCTCATGCTGGCTGGCGTGGACTGTGCGCAGGCGTGCTGGAAGAGACGGTTTCCTGTTTTGCTGATAATCCGGAAAATATTCTCGCCTGGTTAGGGCCGGCAATTGGTCCACGCGCGTTCGAAGTGGGGGTGGAGGTTCGCGAGGCGTTTATGGCAGTAGACGCTAAAGCAAGTGCAGCTTTCATTCAGCATGGTGATAAGTATCTGGCGGATATTTATCAGCTTGCCCGGCAGCGTCTGGCGAACGTGGGTGTTGAGCAAATTTTCGGCGGCGACCGTTGTACATATACGGAAAATGAGACTTTCTTCTCTTATCGTCGCGACAAGACCACCGGTCGTATGGCAAGTTTCATTTGGCTGATATAACCTAAAGAATCAAGACGATCCGGTACGCGTGATTTTCTTTTCACATTAATCTGGTCAATAACCTTGAATAATTGAGGGATGACCTCATTTAATCTCCAGTAGCAACTTTGATCCGTTATGGGAGGAGTTATGCGTCTGGATCGTCTTACTAATAAATTCCAGCTTGCTCTTGCCGATGCCCAATCACTTGCACTCGGGCACGACAACCAATTTATCGAACCACTTCATTTAATGAGCGCCCTGCTGAATCAGGAAGGGGGTTCGGTTAGTCCTTTATTAACATCCGCTGGCATAAATGCTGGCCAGTTGCGCACAGATATCAATCAGGCATTAAATCGTTTACCGCAGGTTGAAGGTACTGGTGGTGATGTCCAGCCATCACAGGATCTGGTGCGCGTTCTTAATCTTTGCGACAAGCTGGCGCAAAAACGTGGTGATAACTTTATCTCGTCAGAACTGTTCGTTCTGGCGGCACTTGAGTCTCGCGGCACGCTGGCCGACATCCTGAAAGCAGCAGGGGCGACCACCGCCAACATTACTCAAGCGATTGAACAAATGCGTGGAGGTGAAAGCGTGAACGATCAAGGTGCTGAAGACCAACGTCAGGCTTTGAAAAAATATACCATCGACCTTACCGAACGAGCCGAACAGGGCAAACTCGATCCGGTGATTGGTCGTGATGAAGAAATTCGCCGTACCATTCAGGTGCTGCAACGTCGTACTAAAAATAACCCGGTACTGATTGGTGAACCCGGCGTCGGTAAAACTGCCATCGTTGAAGGTCTGGCGCAGCGTATTATCAACGGCGAAGTGCCGGAAGGATTGAAAGGCCGCCGCGTACTGGCGCTGGATATGGGCGCGCTGGTGGCTGGGGCGAAATATCGCGGTGAGTTTGAAGAACGTTTAAAAGGCGTGCTTAACGATCTTGCCAAACAGGAAGGCAACGTCATCCTGTTTATCGACGAATTACATACCATGGTCGGCGCGGGTAAAGCCGATGGCGCAATGGACGCCGGAAACATGCTGAAACCGGCGCTGGCGCGTGGTGAATTGCACTGCGTAGGTGCCACGACGCTTGACGAATATCGCCAGTACATTGAAAAAGATGCTGCGCTGGAACGTCGTTTCCAGAAAGTGTTTGTTGCCGAGCCTTCCGTTGAAGATACCATTGCGATTCTGCGTGGCCTGAAAGAACGTTACGAATTGCACCACCATGTGCAAATTACTGACCCGGCAATTGTTGCAGCGGCGACGTTGTCTCATCGCTACATTGCTGACCGTCAGCTGCCGGATAAAGCCATCGACCTGATCGATGAAGCAGCATCCAGCATTCGTATGCAGATTGACTCAAAACCAGAAGAACTCGACCGACTCGATCGTCGTATCATCCAGCTCAAACTGGAACAACAGGCGTTAATGAAAGAGTCTGATGAAGCCAGTAAAAAACGCCTGGATATGCTCAACGAAGAACTGAGCGACAAAGAACGTCAGTACTCCGAGTTAGAAGAAGAGTGGAAAGCAGAGAAGGCATCGCTTTCTGGTACGCAGACCATTAAAGCGGAACTGGAACAGGCGAAAATCGCTATTGAACAGGCTCGCCGTGTGGGGGACCTGGCGCGGATGTCTGAACTGCAATACGGCAAAATCCCGGAACTGGAAAAGCAACTGGAAGCCGCAACGCAGCTCGAAGGCAAAACTATGCGTCTGTTGCGTAATAAAGTGACCGATGCCGAAATTGCTGAAGTGCTGGCGCGTTGGACGGGGATTCCGGTTTCTCGCATGATGGAAAGCGAGCGCGAAAAACTGCTGCGTATGGAACAAGAACTGCACCATCGCGTCATTGGTCAGAACGAAGCGGTTGATGCGGTATCTAACGCTATTCGCCGTAGCCGTGCGGGGTTGGCGGATCCAAATCGCCCGATTGGTTCATTCCTGTTCCTCGGCCCAACGGGTGTGGGGAAAACTGAGCTTTGTAAGGCGCTGGCGAACTTTATGTTTGATAGCGACGAGGCGATGGTCCGTATCGATATGTCCGAGTTTATGGAGAAACACTCGGTGTCTCGTCTGGTTGGTGCGCCTCCGGGATATGTCGGTTATGAAGAAGGTGGCTACCTGACCGAAGCTGTGCGTCGTCGTCCGTATTCCGTCATCCTGCTGGATGAAGTGGAAAAAGCGCATCCGGATGTCTTCAACATTCTGTTGCAGGTACTGGATGATGGTCGTCTGACTGACGGGCAGGGGAGAACGGTCGACTTCCGTAATACGGTTGTCATTATGACCTCTAACCTCGGTTCCGATTTGATTCAGGAACGCTTCGGTGAACTGGATTATGCGCACATGAAAGAGCTGGTGCTCGGTGTGGTAAGCCATAACTTCCGTCCGGAATTCATTAACCGTATTGATGAAGTGGTGGTCTTCCATCCGCTGGGTGAACAGCACATTGCCTCGATTGCGCAGATTCAGTTGAAACGTCTGTACAAACGTCTGGAAGAACGTGGTTATGAAATCCACATTTCTGACGAGGCGCTGAAACTGCTGAGCGAGAACGGTTACGATCCAGTCTATGGTGCACGTCCTTTGAAACGTGCTATCCAGCAGCAGATCGAAAACCCGCTGGCACAGCAAATACTGTCTGGTGAATTGGTTCCGGGTAAAGTGATTCGCCTGGAAGTTAATGAAGACCGGATTGTCGCCGTCCAGTAAATGATAAAACGAGCCCTTCGGGGCTCGTTTTTGTCTATAAGTTAGACGGAAAAGACTATATTTAAGATGTTTTGCCTGAAAAATGAGCGAACGATAAAGTTTTTATATTTTTCGCTTGTCAGGCCGGAATAACTCCCTATAATGCGCCACCACTGACACGGAACAACGG
>OGON01000572.1_pt1 | contig 29502 bp, 20 predicted proteins | sample 1552671 | NCBI WGS metagenome assembly OGON01 (sample SAMEA2580136, study PRJEB22360) | human gut metagenome | biome: human gut; feature: human-associated habitat; material: faeces | place: Denmark | collected 2008/2010 | reverse complement strand
GTGTCTGGAAAATCCAAACTGCGTCGGTCAGTAAACCTCAAGCCACGTTTGTCCGGAAGACCACAGTCCTCGTCTGTCCGGGAGACCCTACCCCGCGTCTGTCCGTGGAATCCCGCCTTTTTACGGACAAGTATTCCATTGCTTCTAAGCGGCTGAATACAGAAGCGGTTTTCACCATAAAACAGCCCTCGTCCTGCGTTCAAAGTCACAATCTGTGATTTTGAACATTCCTCCATGGTCAACTGAAACCTGCCATATTTATGTCCATTTTTAAGGTCGCAATTTGCGACCATAAGCGCTCTTCCATAGACCTGCGCTTCGTCATTCCCTTGCACGGTCTTCCGTTACATGAGACGTCACCTTCACTGCATAAAACCGGAAAGTGTGAAAATCTCGGTTGAGCGATTCATCCGTAAAATCCCGCCTTCTTCCGGACAAGTCATTGATTTTGAACAACTTGTCCGTGAAACCCTGCCTTTCCCCGGACAAACTGTAGATTCTGGGTCAACCAATATCAGTAATAAGACGCAAACCAATTGGATTACCCTTTGTTGATTCTTTCCACCAATTCGTCAGGTGTAAGTATCTCCATCTTTGAGAAGCCAAACCACTTCTTGCCCAAGTCCTTGATAGATGCGCCAATGTGATAAACATCATCATCAATGCAGAGGAATCGGTCATGTGACAATCGGAATGTTTCAACATCAACCGGTGCATATTGAGCGTTGTGACGTTCAATGTCAAGCTGAAATTGACGGCTTATCTGCTGAGTATATATGACCGCAGAAACGCCTTCCCCTCTTTTATCGAGCAATGTCAATACAGTCTCGTCAACATAGTTGTCGATAAGGATAATTCGTCTCTTCGCACTCTTAATCAAGTCGGACACGAAAGTATAGGCATCATAAATTTGCCCATTGTAGAACACACCTTGCTTCGGTTTTGCATTGCCCTCATCCAATCTGCGGAATACTTCTTCTATACGCTTGTCGGATTCGTGCAAGTGTTGTTGCATTTCCAATTGATGGTACTCCATTGTTGAAAGACGTTGGAAAACTTCTGCATTTGTCACCATGAAACGTCTCATTGCAACAAATGCATCCATAATTCGTATGCTTACACGAATTGAGGTTTCACTTCTAAGAACAGTGGAGAGCATAGCCACTCCCTGCTCCGTGAAAGCATATGAACGAACTGTTGAGTGCTTCAAACTATTGAACCGATCACAATTTGTGACCAGTTCATTCATTTCTTCCTTAGTCAGTTGAAAACGAAAACGTTCAGGAAATCTCTCCATATTACGTTTTACAGCTTGATTTAACACCCTGGTTTCCACTCCATAAAGTTCAGCCAAGTCTCTGTCTATCATAATCTGCTTTCCACGAATAGACATTATTCGACTTTCTACAGGAGTAGTAACTACGACTTCATCATTTTGTAACCGGTCGCAATTTGCGACCAGTTCGCAGTTCTCAGTCTTTTCTGTTATATCTGCCATATTTCTATCTTTATTTTTGAGATCACAAATTGTGACCTTAAACGTGTTGTTATTATTGCATGCAGCAGTGGTTGTACTCAATCTTGGCACTGCAGCATCGACTCCGGTGCAATCTCGAGTATCTTGCACAACTTCGCCGCCATCTTCAATGTGGGCATAGCCCGTCCGGTAACATAGGCATTGATTCGGGATGGGGAAACCGACATTTTTTCTGCCAACGCCTTCTGGGACATATTATTGCGGATAAGCCCGTCCTTTATCAGTGACTTGACAGATCTCAGGTTCTTATGTTCGTCCAGTCCGTCATCAGTCTGGACACTGCTCTGGTTTTTATAATCATCTCTCACATTCCCGTCGCGGAGTATTCCGTAATTCCGGTCCGAGTCGTAGCCGTCCACAATAGTTCTGGTATGACTGTGGTAATTCTCTTCGCGTGACTCTGCCAAACATCCGGAACACGGCTTGCCGTAGGAATCATTTTCAGTGCCTATAGCAAGCAGTTCGTTTCCGATTTTGCGGATCTCATTGACAATCATTAACTCCCGCGATTCTGACGGACGCTTCATTCCGCTGGAATATGCGGCCAAAAGACTTTGCTGTATGCCGAGTCTTCTTGCTACTGCGGACAAGTTCAATTCCGGATGTGAAAGCAGAATCCTGGATATGCCTTCCGGTTCAGGATTGTCATATTCGAAGCTTTCGTTTGAGATGTTCTCGTTGAGCGAATACCAATGTACGCCGTCATCCTCGATTACATAATCGTCTCTGTTTTCCGCATTCAAAAGATTACGATAGTAAAGAAGTGACTGCCACAATGTCTTCCCGTCATCGAACTGAGCATATATTCTGCTTCCCTCGAACCATATCTTCTTGATCCGCATAGCTTGCCTCCCTTTTTTTCCTTACAAAGTTAGGATATATTTCCATATCTATAATACAAAATTTAGAAATTTTCGCAACGAACAGATTTCCCGGCCGAAAAAACCTTCCAAAATTTTCCGCGTTACAGGCGGTCATAAATAAATTAGAATATTTCAACAAAGAAATAACTGCTAACAATTATTGAAATAATCGACAAAAGAGAAAAAGCATTTTTTCATACAAAGCTAGACACTTTTAAACGAAATGTTTTTATATTTGCAATTGTCGGGCATGTATGACTTAACCGACATGAAATAATATACTAATTTCATGTTACAAAGATAGTTATACAACGCCGACGGACATATTATAGACGTTACTGACGTTTTTCTTTCACGATACAAACTTGGCGGTTTGACGAATTACAGAAAGAGGAAGCGGCAACGGGAACGTCCACATGCGATGACACATCAGTCATCCGCGCCGGTGAAAGGCGTGGGGATTTGCTGTATATCATCCTGGCGTGGGCTGACGGCGTTGCTTATCTTTTCTGAAGGGCACGCCAAGGCCTGTATCGTGGGATAAGCAAAAGCAAGACTCCCACGTCTTTTTTTGTATCCGCCATTCTGGGGAGGCATTGGCACCAACACACAAACTAATGATTGGCAACAACTATCAAGATGAAAAGCCAGGCTATTGCCCTCCTGAAATCAAGTCAATTCTGATAGATTCAAAATCACCTTTTGCTGTCGTTGAAGGCAGTACCGGCAACGGTCTCAATGTCGGTGTAGCCGGATGGGGAGAAGGTGATAATTTCAGCGGCGATGCCGACTGATAAAATAATGATCAACAAACACTTAAAAACCAATTAATATGAAATCACGATTTCTCGTATTGTGTCCGACATTGGCGGTTCTGCTTGCCGGATGCGCGAAAGAACCAGTCGTGGAACCAATTGTAGATGACTCCGGCCTCATACCGCTGAACATCGACGGTTCCATCAACCAGATTCAGACCAAGGTCAATGCTGCCGGCTTCGTGGACAAGGACGCGCTGGGCCTCTTCGCCGTGAACTACAGCGAGGAGAATACAGTAGCAGGCACACTTGCCGACAACGGAAACCAGGCCGACAACGTCAAGTACGTCTTCGACGAGGCCGCCAACAAGTGGACCCCGACGAAAAAAGTCTATTACAAGGACGTCAATACCAATGTTGACCTCTATCTCTATTACCCGCACCAGTCATCTGTGACCGAGGTCAATGCCGCAAACTTCGAAGTGCAGAAGGACCAGAGCTCAGCCGCTACCGCATCATCCCTCTCCGGATATGAGGCCTCCGACTTCCTCTGGGGCAAAGCGGTCAATATCACCCCTTCCGAGAACAAGGTCGCAGTCCAGCTGTCGCACAAGATGGCTGCTGTCAATGTCATCCTCGTGGAAAAGGAAGGCTTCGCTGAAGGCGAATTCGCATCCCTCGAAAAAGGAATTATCCTGACCAATACCACACGCAAGGCCAAGATCAATTTCGCGACCGGTGAAGTTTCCGCTTTGGGCAATGCCCAGCAGGACGGTATCGTGATGTGTCCGCAGAGCAGCGGCTCATTCAGGGCAGTGGTAGTTCCGCAGACCGTGGAGGCCGGCGAGAAACTGTTTGCGATTACCATCGACGGCGTATCATACGGCTTCAGAAACAGCACTGCTTCAGTAACTTACGCTGCCGGCAAGCAGACTGACGTCACCATCAACATCAAGAAGAAAACTCCGGCAGGCGAGTACGAACTCACACTCGGCGACATCAAGATTGCCGACTGGACCGAGGACAAAAATACTCATGGCGGAGAAGCCCGTCAGTATTTCGTGGTGAACCTTACCGAAGCCGGAACGCTTGGCAAGGTGATTCGCAGTTTCAAGAAGAATCCGGACAAGATCAGGAACCTGAAGGTGTCAGGTCCGATTACTACCGAGGATTTCTACTTTATGCGTGATTCAATGGCGATTCTGGAGGCAATTAACCTTAAGGAGGCTAAGGTGGTGAATGCGAAGTATTATGATGAGAAAACTCATAATTGGACTACTCGTAATGATATAATCCCTGATGAAGCCTTCAAGAATAAGAAGACTCTGTCACATTTTTCATTTCCAGAGATAATAACATATATAGGTTCATATCCATTCTTCAATACGAGTTTATCAGGAGCATTGATAATACCTGATGAAGTTACAGAAATTAGTGACGATGCCTTCCACGGGACATTGATTGGCAGTGTCGCTTTTTCGCCAAGACTTAATAGAATCAGTGGAAGTGCATTTCGCGGTTGCACTTCTTTGACAGGAACATTGACATTGCCTGAAACATTGACATACATAGGAGCCTACTCATTTGAGAACTGTGCATTTACAGGAGAATTACATTTACCTAATAGTTTGGAATACATAGGTGAAGGTGCGTTCCTTGACGCAGGATATTTTGTAGGAGGGCTACGTATTCCAGATAAAATTAAAACCATACGCTACTATACTTTTCGCGGCCTTTACAAGAAACATTTCAATGGACCTCTTGAATTGAATAATGTTCAAGTGTTAGAAGGATTTGCTTTCGAGAACTGTCTTTTTACTGGTGAACTTGTAATTCCTGAAGGCGTTACTAGTATTCCTTCAATGTGTTTTCGAGGTGATGACTTTTCTCATATAATATTTCCTAGTTCCTTAAAAGAAATAGGGGAAGAAGCATTTAATTCCGTATTTAGATTGAATGGAGCATTAAACTTTCCAGAGAGTTTAGTGTCAATAGGACGGAGTGCGTTTTGTGACTCTCAAATAAATTCAATAAATTTTCCTTCTAAACTTCAGATAATAGATTGTGGTGCATTTTCTAGGTGCAGTAGTCTCTTGAACATCGTCTGCAATGCTGTAGAGCCACCATCCGTAATGCAAGGCGCTTTCGATGGCGTAGCCAAAGACAATTTCACAGTAGAAGTCCCGGCGCAGTCCGTTACCCGTTACAAGACTGAATCCGGCTGGTCTGATTTCCGTAGAATTGCTGCGCACTATGATTTTTCGGTAAGCCGAGACAGAGTACGTACTCTTAACGCTGCTGGGTCAAGGACATTGATCCTGCGCGCACCTGCGAACTTCAACTGGAGCATAGAAAGCAAGCCTGACTGGGTAACTGTTACCCCTGCATCCGGTACAGGTAAGGCTGACATCACGGTCTCTGTGAATGAAATGGCCCGTACAACTGATCAATTTGAGGTAAATGAAGGCACTTTCACCAGACCTACATACAAGAAATATGCAGGCAGGAGTGGCGAGATTGTCTTCAAACTTGACGAGAAAGACTATCGTTGTACATTGGATGTGGAGCAGTATGATGCAGACTATTCCGATGGTGAAGTCATGACATTGAACACGGCCACCAAGGGCCCCGGCATTGACATCGTCTTTATCGGCGACGGCTATGACGCCAAGGACATTGCCAAAGGCACATTCAAGCAAAATACCGATGACGGCTTCAAGCATTTCTTCAGCATCGAACCGTATTCCACCTATAAGGATTACTTCAATGTCTATGCGGTCGTTTCCAAGTCGGACGACAGCGGTATCGGTACGGTCAACACCGTGATTGACACCAAGTTCGGCAGCTATTTCACACAGAACCGCATAAAGGCTCCATCTGCAGACAAATGTTTCCAATGGGCAAAACGGGCTGATGCGTCGATGGACCTCAGCAAGTCTCTCGTGATTATGCTCATGAATACCTCTACATACGAGGGCGTGACCATGATGTATGGAGACGGCTCGGCTATTGCCTGCTGTCCTGTAAGCACTGATGCCTATCCTTATGACTTCCGCGGTATCATCCAGCATGAGGCAGGCGGACACGGTTTCGGCAAGCTCGGTGACGAATACATCTACCATAATGCATTTATCCAGACGTGTCAATGTATAGATGGATGCGAGCACCCGCAAGGTGATGATGATATGAGTACCTCTTATGGCGTTTACAAGTCCAAAGGCTGGTACAAGAACCTCTCTATGACCGCCGATGCCAAGCAGGTTCCGTGGGCACATCTCATCTACCACAAGAACTACTCCGACAAGGTGGATATGTATGAGGGAGGATATATGCACACACGCGGCGTATATCGCTCTGAGGCAACAAGTTGTATGAACAACAATATCCCATACTACTCTGCCATCAGCCGCCAGGCCATTGTCGAGCGCATCAAGGCTTACGCAGGCGAGGCATTTGACTTCGACGATTTCGTGACCAAAGACTCCTTCGAGGTCGGCACCAAGTCATTGGCAAGAGACTTCGACTGGACCTTCGGCGTGAATCCGAACATGTTCCGCGCGAACGGCGACGGCCCTATCTACATGGGTGAGCATCCTAACGTCAAGTAAATCAAGTTTCGCAAGTTGTCAGACTTGCTGAACGCTAGTGTAAACTTGAGCATGGTCTCTAGCTCGAAGGCGGTAAGCCCGACGCACTTTTTGTGTACGTTACCCTCACCTTGCCATCGCCCTGTCTGGCTCTAAAATCGGTGTTTCGCGCTTGCGAAACTTGAATAACATAAAAATTATCAGAACAATGAAAAAATCAATATACCTTATAATTGCGGCAGCTGCATTGATTTCCTGCTCCAAGTCCGAGCCGGCCGAGGTCAATGCCGATGAACTCCGGTTCGACATCTCTTATCCTGCCACGAAAGCGACCGCTTCCTCTTTCGAGAACGGTGACGCGATTTCGCTCTATGCAGTGGAATATGCCACAGACGGCACCCAGATGCCGCTTCAGGTCGGCGGAAACTATCTGAACAATGAGAAGATTACCTGCAGCGGCTCGTCCTGGACTCCAGAGAGAAAACTGTTCTGGAGCGAGCGTCCATGCGATTTCTACGGCATCTATCCATATCAGAATGTGACCTCCATCGAGAGCTATCCGTTCTCGGTGGCGACAGACCAGTCCGGCGACGGCTACGAGGCTTCCGACCTGCTGTATGCCTATACGCAGAACGTTTCCCGTTCAGCGGGCGCCGTAAGTCTTCAGTTCCAGCACATTATGTCCAAGCTTGTGGTGAAGCTTGAGAAGGGACCGAAGTTCGAGGGCAAGATTCCTGACGACGTGGTTGCGCATATCTACAATACCAATGTGGAGTGCACTGCGAACTTCATTACCGGTTCAGTGGAGAAGAACGCTTTCGGAGCGAAGAACACCATCACGATGAAGAAACTCAGCAATGAACAGTTCGAGGCCATCCTGGTTCCGCAGAACCTGGAAAGGAGCACTCCGCTCATCGAGCTGACCATGGGCGGCATCGCCTACCTTCTCGACTACTCCCTGAGTTTCCGCGCCGGCTACGTCCACACCGTAACCATAACGCTGAACACTTCCCCTGACCAGGAACAGATCGAGATCTCCATCGACCCGTCAGTCAACCCTTGGAAATAATTCCGGTTCCCCAGACGTCATGGGCGATACCCGTGACGTCACGGTTTTTCAGGTCAGATAGACACCGCTGTCCTCTCCGAAACTCCGGCCGAATCTGAGGTTTTCCGACCATATACTTAGTCCCGTGTGCAGATCCGTTCATTCTGCATACGGGACTTTATTCTTGTGCATTATCCTGATCCTGGTTGACCCTCGGTCGCTTGACCCCCGGTTGCGCGATTCGTCCGTAAAACCCCGCCTTCTTCCGGACAAGTTGTTGATTTGAGTAACTTGTCCGTGAAACCCTGCCTTTTTACGGACAAACTGTGGATTCCGGGTCAACCAATATCAGTAATAAGCAGATCCGCTCATTCTGCACACGGAACTTTATTTTTGTAGCGCGATTCATCCGTAAATGTCAGGCATCACATGAGGTACTTGCTCATGTCTTCGCCACGGCTCTGGGCCTCGCGGATTTCGGTGGAGGAGATATCCACGATCGGCGCGTCGAGAAGCTGGATGTGATAGATCTGCCGGTCGGCATCTTCTAGACTGAACCGTTCCGCTCCGGAAAGCGACTCGTCCAGGACGTAGAAAGCGGGGAAGTGCTTGCACTCGTTCATGAGCGCTGTCCTCAATGCCTTGATGTCGAAGCCTTTACGCGGATATACCGCCACACCGTATTCGGACAGGATACGGGGAAAGTCACGCCATTTGTGTATGGAAGATAGGTTGTCCGCGCCTATGACCAATGTGAAGTCGTTCTCCGGCTCACGTCGCTTGAGCGCATCCAATGTGCGGATCGTGTAGTGCGGAGGCTCCATTTTCAGTTCAATGTCATCCACCCACACGTTCAGTTCAGGATGGCGGCGGACAGCCTGGACAGCGGCATTGTACCGGTCCTGCCCGGAACTTGCATCAATCGAGTCCTTAAGCGGATTTTTGGGCGATACCACCAGATAGACCCAATCGAATTCCTTCTTTACGGTAAGGTATTCCATTATGGCCTGATGTCCGATATGGAGCGGATTGAAAGAACCGGCGTAAACGGCAATGCGCATGATCAAAAATTATTGTAGGAAGTCGTCAACCACTTTTTCAGCTTCGGCATAAGCTTTCTGCAAATCATCATTGACAAGAATATAGTCGAACTTGTCAGCGTAAGTCATTTCCTCTGAGGCCTTTGCAACGCGCTTTGCGATGGCTTCGGCGCTGTCGGTGCCTCTGGCGACGAGCCTCTTCCGCAGCTCTTCCACTGACGGGGCCTGGATGAATACTGACAATGCCTTGTCTCCGAAGTATTTCTTCAGGTTCACGCCGCCCTTCACATCCACGTCGAAGATGATGACATGGCCCTTGTCCCAGATTCTCTGGACCTCCGACTTGAGCGTGCCGTAGAACGAACCAGCATAGACCTCCTCGTACTCCACGAACTTGTCTTCCGCTATCATCTTGCGGAACTCGTCTGCCGTAAAGAAGTGATATTCAATGCCGTTGCGCTCCTGTCCGCGTGGTGCGCGGGAAGTCGCCGATACAGAGAACTCCATCTCGGGATGCAACTTGAGAATGTGGCTCACAATGGTGCTTTTCCCGGAACCTGACGGGGCTGAAAATATGATTACTTTATTGCTCATTCTGATAATTGTTGGATTCTGACGCAAAAGTAAGCATTTTTTGCTTAACTGCCCGTAAGTTGGTAACTTTACCGGACAAACCAGCTGAAAAAGTAGTTAACCATTCATCGGACACGAAAATTTATGAATTCAGACAAATATGTCATCGGCATTGACTTCGGCTCAGATTCGGCAAGAGCGGTCATTGTGAACTGCGCGGACGGCTCGATAGTCGGAGAAAGCGTCAGTTTCTACAAGAGATGGAAGCAGGGACTCTTCTGCGACCCGTTGAAATCACAGTTCAGACACCATCCGCAGGATTACATTGACGCGATAGAGTCGGCAGTGGGCTCGGTCACTTCCGCACATCCGGAGCAAGCACGGAATATCGTGGCATTGTCAGTGGACACTACCGGAAGCACACCGTGTTTCGTGGATGAAAACCTCGTTCCGCTCTCCCTTAAGCCGGAATTCAGCGAAAATCCGGATGCGATGTTCATCCTGTGGAAGGACCATACGGGGACCGATGAGGCCGCCCAGATCGAGGCTGCCTGTCATGCCAATGTCCCTGACTACACCATGTTGTCAGGCTTTGCCTACTCTCCTGAGGCATATTGGTCCAAGGCCCTGCATGTGCTGAGGACTTCTCCGCAGGTGCGTGAGGCGTATTTTACGGCGATTGAGCTGTGTGACTGGATTCCGGCGCTTCTGACCGGATGCCACAACATTGACAAATTCTGTATCAGCCACAGCTGTGTGGGCGAAAAATCGTTCTGGTGCGAGAAGTGGGGCGGCTATCCTCCGGTGGAATTCTTCGAAAAGATAGATCCGGTGCTCGTGAAACTCAGGAAGAGCCTGTCTGACAATGACCGGACTCCTGATGTGCCGGTGGGCAATATCACTGACGAGTGGGCCGACAGATTGGGCGTTCCTCACGGAATAGTAATCGGTGCCGGCAATATCGACTCGTTCTCGGGCTCGTTCGGCTCAGGTGTGGAAGAAGGCGTGCTCGTGATGAGCTTCGGTACTTCGGCCGCCTATACCACCGTTTTCAGGCCGGAGGCTCTGGACAATGTGATTGACGGTGTCATGGGACAGGTGGACGGGCTGATTACTCCCAAGATGATAGGCATCGAGACCGGACTCAGCGCTTACGGGGATGTTTACGCTTGGCTCAAGCGCCTGATAATGACTCCGGTAAACAATATTCTCGCGGACTGCGACGTGCTGCCGAAGGAAAATGTGGCAGCGATTGCGGACTACATTGACGATAAGATGATGCTGGAGCTGAACCGGTCTGCGGAGCGGGTGAGTCCGAACATCCACAATCCTTTCGCGACGGACTTCCTTAACGGCCGCAGGGCGCCGGCTTCGAATATGCGTCTGTGGGGCTCGCTGATGGGCTTGAAGCTGTCCACGGATGCGGGGGCGATATTCCGTTCACTTGTCGAGGCGACTTCGTTTGCTTCCAAAGTGATAATGGATGGCGTGGAAAGTGCCGGGCTGAAGATCGACAAGGTGATTGCGACCGGCGGCATTGCCCAGAAATCGCCTTTGGCAGTGCAGATGGTGGCTGATGTGCTCAACAAGGAAATAGAAATCTGTTCATGCAAGCAGTCGGGAGCGCTCGGGGCTGCCATTTTTGCTGCTGCCGCTGCCGGAGTCTATCCTGATTTCAGGACAGCGCAAAGGTCAATGATACATAAGAATTCCAAGGTCTATTATCCTGATACTGAGAGCCATAAGTTCTTGCTTGAACGTTTTGGACTCTATAGGAGGGCAGTGGACTATACTGAAAAAGTTCAGGAGGAATTCTTTAATTTTGATGAAATTGACTAATTTTGTGGAGTTTTGCTGAACCGTGCGGAGAAATTATATGACATTTTGTCGGTAAAGTAGCGAGGTGGCAGAATTATTGCAGAAAAGCATGAGGATTCAGTAAGCGTTTAGGGCTTACGTAATGTTCATTGAAATAATTTCTAATTTTTATAGAATATGGTTTCTTATAAAGAATTAGGCCTTGTAAACACAAGAGAAATGTTTGCAAAGGCTGTAAAAGGCGGATATGCTATTCCTGCCTTCAACTTCAACAATATGGAGCAGCTTCAGGCTATTATCCAGGCTTCAGCAGAGTTGAAGTCACCAGTCATTCTTCAGGTTTCTAAGGGTGCCCGCAACTATGCGAACCAGACTCTTCTCCGTTACATGGCAGAAGGTGCTGTACAGTATGCCAAGGAACTCGGTTGGGAACATCCTCAGATCGTTCTTCACCTCGACCACGGCGATTCTTTCGAACTCTGCAAGAGCTGCGTGGATATGGGCTTCTCTTCAGTTATGATCGACGGTTCTGCTCTTCCATACGAGGACAACATCGCTCTTACAAAGAAGGTTGTAGAGTACGCTCACAAATTTGACGTTACCGTAGAGGCTGAGCTCGGTGTTCTCGCAGGTGTTGAGGATGAGGTTGCTGCTGAGGAATCTCACTATACAAAGCCTGAGGAGGTTATCGACTTCGCTACCCGTACAGGTTGCGATTCACTCGCCATCTCCATCGGTACTTCACACGGTGCATACAAGTTCAAACCGGAGCAGTGCACACGTGACCCTAAGACAGGCCGTCTCGTTCCACCGCCGCTCGCATTCGACGTTCTCCACGAGATCGAGAAGAAGCTCCCTGGATTCCCTATCGTTCTCCACGGATCATCTTCAGTACCACAGGAGTATGTAGATATCATCAATACTCATGGCGGAAAACTTCCAGATGCAGTAGGTATTCCTGAGGAGCAGCTCCGCGAGGCTGCCAAGTCAGCTGTCTGCAAGATCAATATCGACTCTGACTCACGTCTTGCAATGACCGCTGCGATCCGCAAGGTATTCGTTGAGAAACCGGGCGAGTTCGACCCACGTAAATATCTTGGTCCTGCACGTGACGAGATGAAGAAACTCTACGAGCACAAGATCAAAGACGTTCTCGGTTCTGACGGCAAAGCTGAATAATCAGCGGAACATATAAATAAAAAGTCCAGATATCTGTAACGGATGTCTGGACTTTTTATTTGTGTCAGATGGATAATTTTGCAAACAAATTTTTCATGTCGTCTATTGTCTTGGTAGTGACATACGGCTGAGGTGCGACCTTGGTTACTGAATTATGTTGCGTCTTACTTACAACTTCAAGCATTGCGGCCAAATCGTTACTCATAGCCTCAATATGCACAACTTTTCCAGATGGTTTCTGGAATAGTATTATGTTGTAAAACTCATCCATAAAGCTTCGAGTGGTAAACTGGACACCCTCAAAATTCAGTGTGATGGTTGTATCATCCAAATTATTGATTGCATCCAAGATATCCCTCGCGGAAATTCGATTCAATATGTCTCGACCGATTAAGTCTTTAATGTATATAACTGTCATAATTCTATTCTTATTCTACGTAATTGAGATAATAAAACCCGTTACCAACATGCGGGATTCTAAAAGCAACGATCGTGCCTTCAAATCTGATACCATATGGTAGTATAAGTGATTGCCCTTGAGTCTTGTTCACTGCAAAAGCGGAGTCGCCCGAGACTAAAAGGTATTCTCCTCCCAACCCTTTTGTCAGCATATTTATAGATGTTCTGAATCCATAGCCTCGATTTTCAGCATCAGGTAGATTCTTTGCCGAAATACCATTAATAGCTGCTTGAATAGCCTCTATGTCGGAAGAAATCTCTGATGTGCGCGGATTGCTTGCGTAGCTGCCTATCAGTGTGTTACCTGTGTCTGCAATGCAGATGTCGGTATAGCCTCCATTTTCATAACTTTGTGCTACAATATAGCCGAACTTCGAATTTGCATGTTCGACAATATTGTCAACAGCTTCTCCGATAATATATTTCAATGCTTGACGAACATTGTTTCCGAATTTCACTTGTCTTCCCAGAATGTTATCAATGCAATCCAGAATCGCATTGCGAGTATCACTGCCGGAGAGATCTGTAGGAAATTTAATAATCGGTATGAAACTTTTCGATGCATATGACTCCATATAGGATTTGAATGCCGAGCTCCTTAAAAAACGAGACGAATCTACGCCGCCGTTTTGAAAAGATACTACGGATAGATAAGTACCTATATTTGTCATATTTGGCCAATATGGCAGATTTTGCAAATATACCATAGCGGGGAGTAAAAATGATGGAGACACAAATCGCACTTCTGACATATCCAAGTCAGAATCACCAGTGTTGCGACTTAATTCTCTGCAAAACTCTATTGCTTCTGTGAAGCCAGAAGACAATTTGTTTGGTTTGACATTGACAACTGGTTTTGGACTCATTATTACTCCTCCTCTACTGCAAATATACTTAATTTCAATTATTTGAGCAATTCTTGTCTATTGTCTGGCCGAATCTTGAAATGCTATGACGGTTTATGGTGGCTGTCGGGAATGCCGAAATGGCGGCGGTACTCTTGGACTGAATTCTGGAGATGCTTTTCCACGGCTCTGGTGGAGATTCCGAGAATCTCGGCTATCTCGCTGTGCGTCATGCCCTCAATGCGACTCATGTAGAAGATGTCTTTCGTGCGCTCCGGCAGGAAATTCGAAAAATCCAGAACGTCCGTAATGTCAGGCAGCTGCTTAACTTTTTCTCCAGGAATATCGCTCTCATCTTCGAAATCAGCAGCTGCGATTATTTCCCTTGCCGTTGGTGGCAGTTCATCAAATCGTATTGCAGAATTTTCTTCCTTGTTCCGGCTGATGATATTGTAACATTTGTTTCTTACTGCCTTGAAAAGATATGCCGGAACATTGTCTGAACTGATTTCAATCCGCTTGTCGAGAAATGCGCAAAGAACATCATAAAAAATGTCTTCGGCGTTGTTCGATGTAGAGCATTTTTGCCCGCCTCTGGCTAGTAAACTATTGATATACGGCACTATACGCGGGTGGATCTTGAGAACGAGATCCCTTACTTCATCTTCTGAGTATGTAAATAACCGCGTGTCCATAGTTCAAATTTGTCGGCAAATATAAAAAAAATTGAAAAAACAGGTTCGGGATTTTCAAATGTCGTGTCTATTATGATGAACCCGGAAAACTGAGGCCGGCCAATGAATAAGATGAATGAATATATTAAAATACTGATAAGCAAATATGTCAGCGGAACTTTGTCGGATGAAGAAGCCGTGAGACTTGCAAAATGGATAAAAATGTCAGGGGACAATGCGGAACTGTTCCGCAATGAAGTGCGTGCCATGGAGAAAAACCGGACAACGACCTCCGATGCGGTCGAATTCTGGAATCGCCTCGCGAAAGACAAATTCTCAGGCAAGGATAGCACCAGAAAATCTTTCAGGAGAACGTGGACAAAATATGCCGGTGCATTTGCCGCTGCAGTAGCGGCCATCGTCAGTGTCTCAATCTTGATTATGAACATTGACAAGAAGGGTATTCCGGAGCAGGACATTGTCGCTGAGCAAGTGCAGGCGCAGGAAAATGCAGTCCCGGCGCGTAAGGAATCACTCATTTACACGGCAGCTGCCGGTGAGAAGAAAACCGTGATTCTCCCGGACAATACGAAGGTCATGCTCAATTCCGGAGCGAAATTGATGCTTTCGGATGATTTCAATGAAACCGAACGTCGCGTGGACCTGGACGGCGAAGCATTCTTTGATGTCGCGAGGAATCCGGAGAAGCTGTTCATCGTATGCTGCCGTGACAATGAATATATCGTACGCGGTACATCATTCAATGTTTCCTCATATGTGAACGACAGATTCTCTATCGTGACACTGCATACCGGACGTCTTGAAGCCAGGGTTCATGACGATGTCATCATGCTGAAGCCCGGTGACGAGTTGAGAATTGACAGGAACATGAACCAGATTACCAAGCAGACGGTCGATATCTCCAATTCTGCGAAGTGGAGGGACAGCGGAAAGTTGTCTTTCTCATCACTGCCGCTTAAATACGTCGCCAACCAGGTTTCACACAAGTACAATGTGAAAATCAATGTGCACAGCTCGATTGAGGACATTGTCTATGACGGATGTCTTGACCGTGAATCCCTGCAGGATGCTTTGAGGCTGATTTCAATGACTTCTCCTGTCGAACTCTCCGTCACGGAATTCAAGGGAGAATACTACATCTCCAAAAAATCAACAAGACAACAATTAAATCACTAGAATATGAAACCAAAAGTTAAAACACTAAAACCGAGTTATGAAGCACCGGTCATTACCGGCATCGACTTGTCGCTGGAAGCGGATATCTGTAATATCGTCAGCAGTTCCCAGACTCAAGAATTCAGAATTGACGACAGTTGGATCTGGGAAGAAGAATTAGATAACAAGTAGGCCTATGAAAAAGACAATATTGGCGGCATTTTGCCTGATTGGGGCAATTGCCTGCTCGAATGAGCTTGAATATCAGAATGATAGCCGTACAGTGCTGACAGTGGAATTGCCTGGAACCACCAAGACTGTTCTCGGAGAAGCACAGGACGGAGTGCGTCCGGTCCTTTGGTGCAAAGGAGACAAGATTTCTGTCAATGGGGTCGCTTCCCAAGCCCTCGCGATTGAAGAAAATGTTCCGACAGCAAGTTTCGTGTTTGAAAAAGAACTGTCTGCTCCATACTCAATAATTTATCCTGCCTCTATGGTCAAGGATGGCGGCTCAGTCATCACCCTGCCCTCACAGCAGAAAGTTGCATCCGGTGACAATATCGTTTCCGGTTCAATGCCGATGGCAGGTTATTCCACCACGGAATCTGTCATGATGAAACAGGTTTGCGGAATACTGGGAATCAGACTGAAAATGGGAACGGAGGCCAACCTTATCCGCTACATCGAGGTTACGGCATTGGGAGGAGAACCCGTATGCGGTGATTTTTCAGTGGATTTCCAGAACAGTAAGCTTTCATCTGAAGTGAAAGATGCCAATGTGATACGAATGGAAGTTCAGAAGACTCTTCCTGCAGAATCTGCAAACACGTTCAATGTAATTCTTCCTGCCGGCGTGTATTCTGCCGGGTTCCAGGTAAAAGTCGTGGATGAAGATGGTCGGGCAATGGTCAGGAGCATCAAGGGAAACCGCGAACTCGAAGTAGGGAAATTGATGCTCATGCCGGAATTGGAATTTGTTCCTAATTCTGAAGACAAGGGCGTAGAGATTGCCTCGCCGGAGGACTGGAACTCTTTCGCGACTGCTTACAACGCAGGCAAATACCCTGATTCACAGATTGCAACTATTATTGCCGACTTGGATTTTACATTAGTCAGCGCCGATAAATTTGTCACATTGGGACTCCGTGATGGTGCTAAGCAGTCCCCTGATGGGCCGGCCAAATATTTTGCCGGAACTCTCAACGGCAACGGGAAGAGGATATTGAATCTTAAGTCAGATGTGCCTTTCATTCAGGCTATTGGAACAGGTGCTTTGGTGAAGGATGTGATTATCGACGCCTCTTGCGAGTTCGGCGTCTGGTACGGAACTAAGTCTATCGAATTTGGCCCTCTAGTCGGATATTGCTCTGACGGCAAGATAACCAATTGCTCAAGTTCAGCTACTGTAACACTTTCACAATGCAATTCTCTTGCGAATAATAATGATTTGTATGTCGGGGGACTAGTCGGCAGAAACAGAGCTGCAGAAATCATAGGTTGCACTAGTTCTACATCTATTGTTGCTGATGCTACTTATGTAGTAGATGCGGCGTCCAAATCAAATTTATATATCGGAGGCTTTACTGGCTATTGCTCAAATCCTAACGGTGTACTTGAGAACTGCACCAATACCGGGAATACTTCCGTGGCATCGACTGCTCTGAATATCTATGTAGGCGGTATCTGCGCCAAAACATCTGCCGGAACAATTAAAGGATGCATTAATTCCGGAGCAATAACAGTTTCCACTGGAAGAACATCCGGAGACCCTTGCAAATTCATTTATCTCGGAGGTCTGTTTAGCGTTGTTGATGCATCAGGTGACGAACAATATGTAAAGGTCATAGAATGCTCAAATTCTGGAGATATAACCTCCAACTCCAATGTCAAACAGCTGATTGCAGGAGGAATTGCAGCTCAGTTAAGTACAAATAAGGCAGAATTTACTAACACCACCAACACCGGTAACATCACAACTACAGCGGCACTCAGGAACCTCTTTTGCGGAGGTCTGTTTGGACGCATCAGTGCCACGCAGACACTGAATCTCAGTGGAGAACCATTCACGGGAACTATCAACATCGGGACTGCAGAGTCAAATAACTCTGCACAATTATATTGCGGCGGTCTAATTGGTCAAACGACTAAGAATATTACCATTGGCGGTGATGTCGCCTGCAAATCAAACATTACTTATGATATAAGTGCTGCGGCGAATATAGCTGCGGAGTCTTTCTTCGGAGGAATTATCGGCTGTGCTTATGGCGCTCCTATAAACATCTCCGGTATGAAGGCTTCAGGAGTCATAACAATTCAATCTCCTTCGAAAAAAGCCATGCAGCACAAACTCTCGGGATTTGGTGGAATTATTGGAGGTGCTACGAAAGGGGCAAAAATATCGGATTGTTCAAGTTCAGTTTATGTGAAGATGACAGCCCAAACTTCGAGGACGAATGGTTGCGCTGTACATTTCGGCGGAATTGCCGGCAGACTTTATGGTGGAAATGTCGAAATAAAGCATTGCACGAATTCCGGACGCCAGCAGAACAATCATTACAACAATAACATTTGGTCAAATAATTTTTCCGGCAATGTGACTGGTGGAATCGTTGGCAGTATAGGATATTCAGCAGGCAACACCGAGTATTCTGCAATAATAGATGATTGTCATAACACCGGTTCCGTCTATGCTTACCGCGGCGCTGCCGGAGGAATTGCAGGTTATCTGTCAAACGCGACTATCACAAATTGCAGTTCGACAGAAGATATCACTCGTTCAGCTCCTGGTGGCGGAATTGCCGGTGTCGTATCAAACTGCAAAGTATCATCTTGTTATGTAAAGTCCAACATTACAAGTGCAGATGGAGGAAGTGCATGTGCTGATGCTGGAGGAATTATCGGAGAAGCTGTCTCGTCTTCAGTTGACGGATGCCGTTATTATGGGACAATTATCGAGAATTCCCAAACAATCACAGGTGAAAGAGTCTTCGGCGGCATCATAGGCAAGGCCGACGACGCAAGTTCAGCCGGCGTGACGACAACCTGCGGATTCGGCGGAACCATCAACGGCACCACAATCACCGAAGAAACCGACCTCAGCACCTGCGCCATCGGCAGCACCACCGGCACACGCGGAACATTCTATCTGTGGAATGGGGTTCTCTAATCAAGTGGATGAGTTTACCGAAAAACCATAAATCACGACAATATGAATAATTTTATGAAAAGATTGCTTGTCGCAATGTTTTCTGTGGGGTTGGCAGTATGCCTCGGGGCTTCCTCTTCCGTCAATGCGGCGGAAGTTCGGCAGGAACCGGTCATTAGCATATCTGTCAAGGACATGCCGCTGCGGGAATTTGTAGCGGAAGTCGAAAAGAAATGCAGTTATACCTTTTTTTACAGCGTTCAAGTACTTGAACAGGCGGGGAAGGTGACGGTCAATGCCGAAAACGAGCCCGTAAGCGAAGTGCTTGAAAAAGCATTGGCAGGAACTGGATGCACGTTCGAGGTGCTCGGAAACAAAATTGCCATCAAGACAGATACAAGTTTGAAGCCTGGCGATGCAAATATTGCGGCAAAATCGCAGACGGTGACGGAACAATCTGCCGGCACCCGGGAAACTCGCATTGTGTCTGGCGTCGTGAGAGATTCTGAAGGGAAACCTCTTCCGGGAGTCGGCGTGTTAATTGTCGGAACAACTACGGGCGTCATTACTGACAATGACGGTGCATATTCCATCAAAGTAGCTGCTGGGCAGGAATTGAGATTCAGTTCAATGGGCTACAAAGACGAAACTGTCAAGGTCGGCAGCAGGTCGGAAATCAGCGTGAGAATGATGGACGATGCGCAAGTGCTTGAATCTGTGGTCGTTACGGCGTTCGGTATGAAGAGGGATGAAAAATCGCTCGGATATGCTGCGACCAAGGTTGACGGTGGAAATTTTTCCAATGCCGCCACATCTTCCAACTGGGTAGGAGGACTGGCCGGAAAGGTTGCAGGTCTCGCCATTGACAGGACAAACTCCGGCCCGGGCGGATCAATGCGTGTGACATTGAGAGGCGAGTCATCGGTGGATTTGGCCAACAACTCGGCATTGTTCGTCATCGACGGCGTGCCTATGAATAACGGAAACTATGGTCAAGCCGGAGAATGGGGTGGTTTTGATGCTGGTGACGGAATTTCATCTATCAATAGTGAAGACATTGAAAGTATGAGTGTGCTGAAAGGAGGTACCGCTGCTGCATTGTACGGTTCCCGTGCAGCAAATGGTGCAATTGTCATTACTACTAAAAAAGGAACAGCAGGAAAAGTCAGAGTAGAATACAATATGTCTTATACTAAAGACTCTCCCATCCTAAAGAATAATGACCTCCAATGGGAATATGGTTGTGGTGCAAATGGGATGAATCCTGATCAACTGGCTATAGCGACAGGAGCTGGATATGGAATGACACCAGAACAGGCTATAAGCCAATTGGCTCCAACATTAGCCAAGCAAATGAGTGTAATGAGCTTCGGTAGCAAAATGGACGGATCAAATGTAACGCAATATGACGGAATTTCCCGCCCATATTCACCAACCGCAAGAAATAATTTCAAAGATTTCTACGACAATGCATGGTCAGTGACTAACAACATCGCTGTATCCGGCGGAAATGAAAAAATTCAGTTCCGTGTTGGTGCAGGTGATCAACGTTTTCATGATATGCAACCGAATTCCAAACTGGAACGTAACAATATTACATTGAATCTGACTTCTAGAATGAACGAGCACTTCTCACTAAAGGCCAATATTATGTACGTACGCGAACGTGCCAAAAACCGTCCAAACCTGGGTGATATTACCTCCAATGCAAATGCTTCTTTATGGCAACTAGCACCTAATTACGGCCTTTCTGATATGAAGATTACAAACGACGATGGTACGGAATATGAAGTAAACGCTCAAGGCTATGTAATCAATCCTTTATTTGTTGTTTACAAGAATAGTCAAAAAGATGCTAAAGACCGTATTATTGGCTCCGTCGAAGTTCAATACAACTTTACACCAAACTGGTATCTACGCGGACGTGCCGGCGGTGATATGATTAACCGTCGTGCCGAAAATGTCACCCCTTGGGGCACAGCCCGCGGAGCTGTAAAAGAAGGTAATATATCCAATAGTGCCGAATATCACGGTGAATTCAACACAGAAGCCATTGCCGGATATACCAACTCATTCAAAGACGGCCTTGTAAGTGTCGATGCATTTATTGGCTGGAACACAATGGCAAGTTGGTCAGATGCAACAAGTTCGTACGGTGACCAATTTGTTGTACCAGGATTCAACACCATTAATAATACAAAAACAAAATCCGGTGGTCATTCTACTTCTGAAAGTTACATCAACTCCCTCTTCGGACAAGCCGAAATGTCTTATAAAAGCATGATATATTTGACCTTAACAGGACGTAACGACTGGTTTTCCGCACTTTCTTACAAAGGGAAAACCTCTCCCAATCATATTTTTTATCCCTCCGTCGGATTAGGATTTATCCTTAGTGAAGCTATTCAGATGCCGTCTTGGTTCCCATACCTCAAGCTACGCGGTTCATGGGCACAGTCCGGCGGCGCCGTTGGAGCCTATCAACTGGGATTGACATACAGTTATGCGGATGCATATCGCAAATATCCTGTTGGATCCATTGACAATGGCACTATTCCGAACTTAAATTTAAAACCTCTGACTTCTATTTCGTATGAAGGAGGATTTGAAGCCAGGTTCTTTAACAATCGCTTCGGCATTGATTTCACATACTATGTACGAAATACTAAAGACGATATAGTAAACGCAGGTATATCAACCGCGTCAGGATATGGAAATGTCAAAATAAACGCGGGTAAAGTGAATAATCATGGTATTGAACTGTTACTTACCGGCACTCCAATTCTTTCATCTCACTTTCGTTGGGACACTTCCTTCAACTTCGCTTACAACAAGAGTGAAATTAAACGCATAACAGATGATGTCACCGAATTCGAACTGGCAAAGTCTCGTACTGGCCACGATAGCGACAACTGTGGCCCAGCTTGGATTTACCAGCAAGTAGGACAACCTTATGGGATTATCCGAGGCGTAACTTTCAAACGCAACGACAAAGGTGAAATCATGTACGAAAATGGACTTCCTATGAAAGGAGAAATCGAGAAATTAGGCGAAAGCGTGCATCCATACACATTAGGATTCAGCAACTCATTTGAATGTCACGGATTCACATTGAGTTTCTTACTTGATGGCAAATTCGGAGGAAAGATGTATTCTCAAACAAATGCACACATGATTATGTTCGGACGCCATGCAGACACGCTACCAGGACGCGAAGAAGGTATTATCGCTCAGGGAGTAAAAGAAGACGGTGTAACTCCAAATGATGTAAAAGTGACAGCGATGAAATATTATATGGCATTGTCAGGTATTACCGAGAACTGTATATATGACGCTTCTTTCATTAAGTTGCGCGAACTTTCTTTCGGATATAACTTCCCGACAAAATGGATCCGTAAAATAGGTTTGTCAGCCTTGTCTCTCTCAGTCGTAGGACGGAATTTGTGGAATATCTACGATAGTACCTTTGGTAGATCCCGAATCTTCTTTCAATATCGACAATGGACAGGGATTCGAATCTTACGGACTACCCGCCTCACGTAGCATAGGTTTTAATCTGAATGTCAAATTTTAAATAAAAATATTATGTCAGTGATCAATATAATAAAACTAATGATGGCATCCACGCTAACTTGTATGGTTTATGCCTGTGATTTCACCGAGAAAAATATAGACCCCAACAGTCCTACCTCGATAGAGCCCGGTCCTCTGTTGACCTATACTCAATTACATACGACTACCGGTGGTATTGCTAAAAACATTCAGGTAGGAACCTGCATGATGCTTGTACAGCAAGCCGCTTCCTTAAATAACGATATGCCAGGTGACAAATATTACCAGATGGAATCTTACGCCAACACCTTCTTTACCGACACTTATAGCGATCTGATAAAAAACTGGCGCGAATTGGAAGAAAAAGCCTCGTCAGATGCAAAATATTCCAATATCCTCGGTGCAACAAAAATCTGGGGCGCTTATCTGTTCCAGCGTTTGACAGATATATACGGCAATGTTCCCTATTCTGAAGCAGGATTAGGATACTATCAGCAAATCTATAAGCCGAAATATGATAATCAGGAGACCATCTATAAAGATATGATTCAGCAAGTCAAAGACGGGGTCAACCTGCTAAATGCCAATAATCCGGCAATAGACGGTGACTTATTCTACGATGGCGACATCAATAAGTGGAAAAAGTTTGGAGGTTCCTTATTACTTCGTATAGGAATGCGTCTGTCAGAAGTGGCTCCAGACCTGGCAAAACAGACAGTAGCCGACGCCGTAACTATCGGCGTAATGAGCCAACCGGAAGATATATGCCTTCTGAGACATGACGGAAGCGGGAAAAATGCATTTAAAAATCCATTGAGTTTCCGTTATCTAGATGACAACTTCATCGAAAGTGATGCAGTCAAAATTGGTAAAACATTCATGGATTATCTCAAAAAAACAAAAGATCCTCGTATTCATGTATATTGCTCTTTGAAAGACGGAAATACTGAATTTGACAAACAATTTGGTTTACCTAACGGTTACGATAGTCATACCATTGCAGACGCCCCAAGTGGAAGCTTTGTCGGCTTAGAAAATACTTCCAACTTCAATATCAATACAATTTTGAGATTGGATGCCCCTACCATCTTCCTAATGCCATCTGAGACGAAATTGTTGCTAGCCGAAGCTGTATTGAGAAACTGGACAAACGGAAACGCGGAGGTTCTTTATAAAGAAGCCATCACATCATCCATGAAAGAACAGGAGATTGCTTACGGAACGCAAGGTAAAATCACAGATGAAGAAATCGAGACTTACTTAGCCCAGAACCTATTCAGTACTGCAAACAATACGGAAAAACTGCAAATTATCGGAGAGCAATACTGGGTAGCAACTTTCATCAACGGTTACGAAAGTTATGCCAACTGGCGTCGTACCGGATACCCCAAACTTATTCCAACCAATTATTCAGGTAGTATGAGCCCAGGAGTTATCCCTACGAGACTCCCTTATCCTACCGATGAATATAGTATTAACAGAGCAAATGTAGATACTGCGAATCAGCAACAAGGAGCAGACAAAGTTACCACACATATATGGTGGGATATCGACTAACATAAGCGTGATCGGTAAATAGATATTAATAAAATTAGGGAGGTGGTGTCTTACCAAAGAAAAAGCTACCTCCCTTATATCAGATTCTGAAAATATGAAACTACATTGCATCCCCATTTTAAGTGCACTATTTACTAGTCTAGTTTGTTTCAGCAACCCTGCTACTAAAATTTCAGATAATTCGCCAAGCTCCGGCATCGTAATCAGATGGAACGATTGCGAACAAACAATAGACGGATTTGGAATAGCCCAAGCTGGCTGGGCTAAAGAACTGTTCGCTTTCAAAAACAGAAAACAAGTCATGGATAAAATGTTCGGTAACGATGGATTGCGTTTAAACATCCTAAGAGGAGAGATTTTCCCACATTATTGGGAGAATAAAGAAGATAAAGACTTCAATCTTAACGATGATATTAACATCGAGTTATGCGATTCTGATTTTAACAATAAATCCGATGATTTGTTGAGACGCGGACAATTATGGCTTACTTTAGAGGCTAAAAATAAATATCATATCAACAAATTAGTTTTTTCTACATGGAGCGCTCCTGCATGGATGAAAAGCAACGGAAAAGTATCAAACGGAAAACTCAAACCGGAGTGTTATCAGGATTTCGCTAATTATCTTGCAGCTTTTTACAAAGCTTACAAATCCAAAGGAATTACACCTTATGCCATATCACCCTCAAACGAGCCTGGTTATGCCGCCCCCTGGAATTCTTCTTTATGGACAGCAGACGAAATGGGGAAATTTATCACTTCCAATCTTGGTCCCACCTTTCAGAAAGAAAATATTCCTGCAAAAATCATATTTGGAGAGAATCCTTTATGGTCAGTAGTCATGCCTCAACTAAAGATGGTCTCATCCAAAGACTTCACAGATACAATTCTTCAGGACTATCCTGAAATCAAGAAATTCAATCTCATTGCAGCAGGACATGGCTATAGCTTATCTCCTGACATAATGCCAATAAAAGTAGATAAAGAATATCTTAAAACTCCTATCATTCCATTTGACGCAGCAGAAAAAGCGCACATACCGGTATGGATTACAGAAATAAGTGATGTAACCCCACTCGATACTTCAATTCAAGATGGACTTAAGTGGGCAGTTACATTCCACAATTATCTGACTAAGGCAAATGTAAATGCAATTATATGGTGGGGAGGAGCTATGCCGACATCCAACAATGAAAGTCTTATCATTTTGAACAAAAATAGAAAAGATTATACATTATCAAAAAGGTATGATATCTTAGGCAATTACTCTCGATATATTTCTGAAGGAAGTACACGAATACAGGTAACCCAACCTAAGAACAAAGACCTTTTAGTATCAGCATATAAAAAGAACGATAAATATATCTTAGTTGCAATCAACCTATCTGAAAAAACAATATCGACCAACATTCGCCTAGACGGAGCAAATATAAAAGGAGCATTAAAGCAATTTATTACTAATAAAGACAATAGATGGAATAAAACAAATATCGTTCCCGTAAGCAATAAATACTACAATCTGACAATACCACAATTTAGTATTGTTACATTGGTTGGAAAAGTCCACTTATAATCGCCCATTTGTAGGATCTGTTAAAAAGAAAAACCTTATGTCAAGTTATAATAAGCAAAAATTTAAACAATTCAAAGAGTTATATTTCCAGCTTCTCACTCGCAAGAATAAAGAAGATAATAGTCATTATAACGGAATCATCCAACGCTACCTATATCCTGTCATCACTGCAAAACACATTCCTTTGGAATGGCGTTATGACTTGAATCCGGAAACAAACCCTTGGCTTATGGAACGTATCGGAGTGAATGCCACCATGAATTCGGGAGCTATCAAATGGAACGGCAAATACTTGTTGGCAGTACGTGTGGAAGGGAACGACCGTAAGTCATTCTTTGCCATTGCCGAAAGTCCAAACGGAATAGATAACTTTCGTTTTTGGGAATACCCGATACAACTACCGGATACTGATCCGACAGAAACAAACGTCTACGACATGCGCCTGACAGCACATGAAGACGGCTGGATATATGGTATCTTCTGTAGCGAAAGCCTTGACCCCAACGCTGCACCGGGTGACTTATCTTCCGCCGTTGCCAAAGCAGGTATCGTCCGCACCAAAGATTTGAAGAATTGGGAACGCCTACCCAACCTGATTTCCAAAAGCCAACAACGTAATGTCGTTCTACATCCGGAATTTGTTAACGGTAAGTACGCTTTGTACACCCGTCCGCAAGATAGCTTTATTGATGCCGGAAACGGCGGAGGTATCGGTTGGGCACTCATTGATGATATGACTCATGCAGAAGTGAAAGAAGAAACTATCATCAACCACCGTCACTATCACACTATAAAAGAGGTGAAGAATGGAGAGGGACCTCATCCTATCAAAACCTCCAAGGGATGGTTACACCTCGCCCACGGTGTACGGGCTTGTGCTGCCGGACTGCGTTATGTACTCTATCTGTATATGACCTCTCTGGAAGATCCGACAAAGACAATTGCCGAACCGGGTGGATATTTGCTGGCTCCGATAGATGAAGAAAGAATAGGTGACGTATCTAATGTACTTTTCTCGAATGGCTGGATTGCGGATGAAGATGGAACAGTATATATCTATTATGCATCCTCGGATACTCGTATGCATGTAGCAACTTCCACCATTGATAGACTGATCGATTATTGTTTTCACACACCGGCAGACGGTTTACGTTCTGCTGCTTCCGTAGAAAATATTTGCAATCTCATAGAAGCTAACAAAGCCGTTACAGTAGAAACAGAACAAGTTTATCTTTAAAACAAATAATTTCGGATATATTCGAAATCGCAAACAAAAGCAAGAAAAGTTTCGGATATATCCGAAACTTTTGTATTTTTGCTAAAAACTTTAGGATATGGACGAAAGGATAAACATTCTAAGAAAGTATAATCTTTGGGGAGACACTGCATTTGATTTTGGATTCAGGCGTAGTGAATACAATGAAAAGATTATGGACTTTACAGGAAACAGACTTGTGAAAATCCTTACAGGTCAGCGTAGAGCAGGAAAAAGTTATCTATTGCGACAGACTGCCAGGCAACTGATAGAAAATGGCGTGCCTGCCGCAAATACACTATTCATCAACAGAGAAATGACAGATCTGGATTTCATAAAGACCTACAAAGACTTAGATGAAATCATCAAGCTGTATCAGGCAATTATACAACCAACAGGAAAAGTTTATATTTTCATCGATGAGATTCAACTCATCAAAGATTGGGAAAAGACAATAAATTCTTATTCACAAGACTATACAGCTGAATACGAACTATTCATAAGCGGTTCTAACTCTAAATTACTTTCAGGAGAACTGGCTACGTTATTATCCGGTCGTTATGTATGTTTCAATGTTTTTCCTTTCAGTTATCAGGAATATCTTATGGTAACCGGAAAAGAGCAAATGAAACAAAGTTATCTTGATTATATAAATAGTGGTGGTCTGCCGGAGTTGTTTTCTCTCCCGAATAAACTGGAAATCAGACAAAACTATATGTCTACTATTAAGGACTCCATTTTGTTGCGTGACATTATCCAACGTTACAATATACGTGACCCCAAATTACTGGAAGATATTTTTATCTTTTTAGTAAACAACGCTTCCAACCTGATATCGGTCAATAGCATAGTGAAATACTTTAAAAATTCAGGGAGAAACATTAGTTATGATATTGTAGCTGCTTATATAGGATATATCGAAGACACATTCTTAATCCATCGTTGCGAACGTTATGACATCAAGGGAAAAGAAACCCTTGCTGGGACAAGTAAGTTCTACATTAATGACCTTGCTTATAAAAATTATCTCTATCCCGGCTACGGTTATGGCTTTGGCTACCTGATAGAAAACGCAGTTTACTTGGAGTTACTTCGTATGGGATATGAAGTTTACACTGGCAATGCCAAAGGTAAAGAGATCGACTTCGTGGCTCAAAAAACAGGAGAAACAATTTATATACAATGCTCTTATATAATGTCAGATCAAAGTACCATAAAAAGAGAATTTTCTCCATTGGAAACCATTAATGATAACTTTCCGAAAGTGGTAGTATCAATTGATGATATGGTCTTACCGTCTCACAATGGCATAAAACATATACAAGCATGGAATCTTAGGAATGAACTAATTTACCATAAGGAATAAGAAACATTTATTGGTTTAGTATCAGTATGTGCTAAAATAATATTTGTTTGCCCAAGACTTTCCCCCTACCTTTGCAGCAAAGAAGATACAATATATAAATCGATTCAAAATAATAATATGAAATTACACACTACCGACCTTCTTATCATATGCGCCTATCTTATCGCTATGATTGTCATCGGTCTCATTCTTAAAAAACGGGCAGCCCAGAATATGGACTCCTACTTCTTAGGTGGAAAATCATTGCCTTTCTATATGTTGGGATTATCCAACGCCTCCGGAATGTTCGATATTACGGGCACAATGCTTATGGTATACTGGGCATTCGCTTATGGTTTCAAAAGTCTTTGGATTCCCTGGTTATGGCCGGTGTTCAACCAGATATTCCTAATGGTTTACTTATCCGTGTGGCTGCGCCGTTCGAACGTTCTCACCGGTGCCGAATGGATTAAAACCCGTTTCGGAAAAGGGAAAGGTTCTACTCTTTCACATACGATTGTTATCGTATTCGCATTACTTAGCGTACTCGGTTTTTTAAGTTACGGGTTCATAGGTATTGGTAAATTTATGGAGATATTCATCCCTTGGGAAGTAGTATCTCCATTTATTCCTTTCAATGTTCCTGCAGAATATGTTCCTCATGTATATGGTATTTTCTTTACTACCATCGCCACATTCTATGTGATGCTCGGCGGAATGCTGAGTATCGTATGGACAGATGTCGTTCAGTTTCTGATAATGACCGTGGCAGGCATCGTTATTGTCGTCATTGGTATGCAGATGGTGGCACCGGACATGATTCACTCATTTGTTCCTGCCGGCTGGGATTCGCCCTTCTTCGGCTGGACACTTGATATCGACTGGAGCAGCCGGATGAATCTCCTTACCGAGCGAATGGCCAACGAGCCTTACAGTCTGATAAGCATATTTGTTATGATGGCGTTGCTGAAAGGAATCTTTATGAGCATGGCTGGTCCCGCTCCTAACTATGATATGCAGAAGATTCTGTCCTGCAAGTCTCCGAAAGAAGCGGCAATGATGAGTGGTTCTGTATCTGTGGTGTTATTAATCCCTCGCTACCTGATGATTATGGGATTCGCATTGCTGGCTATTTACTTCTTCAAGGAAGACGGCGGAATGACACAAATGGAAGTTACACGAACGGACTTTGAGACGATTCTTCCTCACTTGATTACCCGTTATGTACCTTCCGGATTAGCCGGTCTGTTATTGGCGGGACTACTGGCAGCGTTCATGTCTACTTTCGCTTCAACGGTGAATGCGGCTCCTGCATATATAGTGAATGACATTTATCTGAAATACATCAATCCGAAAGCGAGTGTAAAAACGCAGATACGCAGCAGTTATGTGATTTCTGTTGCAGTGGTAGTGGTCAGCACCGTTATCGGATTCTTTCTGAAAGATATTAATGAAATCTTCCAATGGATTGTAGGCGCACTCTTTGGTGGATACATCGCAGCCAACGTACTGAAATGGCAT
>OGON01000571.1_pt1 | contig 29525 bp, 24 predicted proteins | sample 1552671 | NCBI WGS metagenome assembly OGON01 (sample SAMEA2580136, study PRJEB22360) | human gut metagenome | biome: human gut; feature: human-associated habitat; material: faeces | place: Denmark | collected 2008/2010 | reverse complement strand
CTGGGCCTGCATTTCCCGGCTTGTCAAAAGTCCGGTCTTCTCTATGATTCTGTCCGCAAGGGTTGACTTCCCATGATCAATATGGGCAACAATCGAAAAGTTTCGAATGTGCTTTTGGCGTTCTTTCATTTCTTCAAGATTCATTGATTTTTCGTGCTCACTTTCTACGTTAAATGTCTACTTACCAGTATATCAAATCCCGTTGGCAACTCAAACTGGGTCGGTGCAAATACTGAAAAAAGAGCAATTCGCCGCGCGCTGCAGCGTCTTGCTCTTTAAATGATTTAAGGCTTATTTTTCCTCAAAGTGATCCTTGAGCTTGTCGAAAAAACCACCCTTGTAGCCGGCGACATGTTCGCCACTGGCTTCGGCAAAGGCCAGCATGGCTTCTTTTTGCCGTTTGTTAAGATTCTTAGGCGTCTTAACGTGGACCGTCACATGCTCATCGCCGTTGCCATTGCCATTAATGTGCGGTACCCCTTTGCCCCGCAGCCGGAATGAGGTTTCTGATTCCGTACCAGCCGGGATCTTTAAGTCAACATCGCCATGTACGGTCTTGACCTTGATCTTATCACCCAATGCGGCTTGCGCAAACGAGATATCCTGATCAACGTAGATCGTGGAGCCCTCCCGTTTAAAGTCGCGGCTTGGCGTTACCGTAAAGACAATGTATAGATCACCGTATGGGCCGCCATTGGTTCCTGCCTCGCCTTGGTGCTGCAGACGCATCTGCTGACCATCATCAATGCCAGCCGGCACCTTGACCTTAAGCTTGTGTTTTTCTTGAACGTGGCCTGAGCCGTGGCACTTGTCGCATTGATCTTCCGGCTTAATTTCCTTACCGGTACCATGACAGGTTGGGCAGACGGTCTGGGACTGCATCATCCCCATCATCGTTTGCCGCCGCTGCATCACAACCCCGGAACCGCCACAGGTATGACAGGTCGAAGGTGACTTGCCCGGCTTGGCGCCAGAACCGTGACAGACATCGCATTCGGCTTCTCGATCATACTTAATCGTAGTTTCCTTACCAAAGATGGCATCCATAAAGTCCAGCGTCATATTGTACTGCAGGTCGCGTCCTTGTCTTGGTGCTGAAGGATCACGTCGCGCACGACCGCCACCAAACAGATCACTGAAGATATCGCCAAAGTCGCAAAAGCCACTCTGACTAAAACCGCCCTGACCAAAGCCGCCGAAGCCTTGACCGCCACCAAAGCCGCCTTGAGGGCCAGCGGAGCCAAACTGATCATATTGTGCCCGCTTCTGCTGATCATGCAGCACTTCATAGGCTTCATTGATTTTCTTGAATTTTTCTTCGGCTCCCGGCTCATGGTTGACGTCTGGGTGATACTTAGCCGCCAGCTTCCGATAGGCCCGATTGATTTCGGCGTCTGAAGCATCCTTTTTGACGCCTAAAATGTCGTAATAGTTTTTCTCTGCCATTTAAATCCCTCGCAACGCAATTTTTCTCTCTTACTTTATAGCATAGTCACGATAAATAAGCAAAAGCCAAAGTCCGTTATAGGGGCTTTGGCTTTTTTGCTTATCTAAATCGGCTTCGGCTGACTGGCCTACTTGTTGTCGTCGTCATTGACTTCAGTAAAGTCGCCATCAACGGTCTTGCCGTCGCCGTTGCCGTTATTGTTGTCAGCACCGCCATTGTTGCCGTCAGTACCATTTTGTTGGTTTTCTTGTTGAGCTTGTTGGTAGAGCTTGACTGCCAAGTCTTGAACGATCTTGTTTAATTCGTCCTTCTTGGTCTTCATCGCATCGAAGTCCTTGGCATCCTTAGCCTTTTGCAGAGCATCGCGAGCGTCCTTGGCCTTCTTGATCTCATCTTCAGAAACCTTGCCGTCAAGTTCCTTAATGGTCTTGTCGGTTTGGAAGATCAGCTGGTCGGATTCATTCATCAGATCAACTTCTTCTTTCTTCTTCTTGTCGGCTTCAGCGTGTTCTTCAGCGTCCTTGCGCATCCGTTCGATTTCTTCATCAGACAGACCAGAGTTGGACTTGATCGTAATGTTTTGCTTCTTGTGCGTACCTTGGTCTTCGGCAGAAACGTTAACGATCCCGTTCTTGTCGATGTCGAAGGTAACCTTGATTTGAGGAACGCCACGTGGTGCAGGTGGAATGTCCGTCAGTTGGAAGTTGCCAAGCGTCTTGTTGTCAGCTGCCATTGGACGTTCACCTTGCAGAACATGGATATCAACGGCTGGTTGGTTGTCAGCGGCCGTCGAGAAGATCTGGCTCTTGGAAGTTGGGATCGTCGTGTTGCGGTCGATCAGCTTGGTCATTACCCCACCCATGGTTTCAATACCAAGGGAAAGCGGCGTAACATCAAGCAAAACAACGTCCTTAACGTCACCAGTCAGAACCCCACCTTGAATGGCAGCCCCCAAAGCAACGGCTTCATCAGGGTTGATAGAGTGGTTTGGTTCCTTGCCAGTCAAGTCCTTAACCAGTTCTTGAACGGCTGGAATCCGCGTTGAGCCACCGTTTAAGATAACTTCATCAATGTCGCTGAAGTCCAGACCAGCATCGTGCAGAGCGTTCATAACTGGCTGCTTGGTCTTTTCAACCAGGTCGTTGGTCAATTGGTTGAACTTAGCCCGCGTCAGCGTTTGGTCCAGGTGTACCGGCTGACCGTCTTTTTGCGCGATAAATGGCAGGTTGATTTCAGCAGATTGTGAGCTGGAAAGTTCCTTCTTAGCCTTTTCAGCAGCATCCTTCAACCGTTGCAGAGCCATCTTGTCTTGAGACAGGTCAATGCCTTGTTCAGCCTTGAAGCCATCGATCAGCCAATCCATGATCTTTTGGTCAAAGTCGTCACCACCCAGATGAGTGTCACCAGAAGTGGAAAGAACTTGGAAGACGCCATCGCCCAGTTCAAGGATGGAAACGTCGAACGTACCACCACCAAGGTCATAAACCAGGATCTTTTCGTCTTTGTCCTTCTTGTCCAGGCCATATGCCAGTGAGGAAGCAGTTGGTTCGTTGATGATCCGCTTAACTTCCAGACCAGCAATCTTACCAGCATCCTTGGTAGCTTGACGCTGAGCATCGTTGAAGTAGGCTGGTACCGTGATAACGGCTTGGGTTACCGTGTCGCCAATGTAGTCTTCAGCGTACTTCTTGATGTATTGCAGAATCATTGCCGAGATTTCTTGCGGCGTGTACTTCTTGCCATCAACGTCAACCGTGTAGCCTGGTTCACCCATGTGGCTCTTGATTGAAGTAATGGTGTTTGGGTTGGTGATTGCTTGGCGCTTAGCCGTTTCACCGACTTGAACCTCACCATTCTTGAAAGATACGACAGAAGGAGTCGTCCGGCCACCTTCTGGGTTGGTAATAATCTTAGGTTCGTTACCTTCCATAACGGCAACGGCGGAATTAGTGGTACCAAGGTCGATACCGATAATCTTATTGCTTGCCATAAATGTTTTCCCTCTTTTTATATTATATTGGTTTATCTGAGTTATTGTGCAACAACGACCATTGAAGGACGCAGCACCCGGTCCTTCATTTCATAGCCAGCCTGCAGAACCTGAACAATAGTGTCGGCTTTTTGATCATCCGAAGCTGGCGCGGTTTGAACCGCCTGATGCTTGGTCGGATCAAAAGGCGTGCCTGGCTCAGCTGGAATCTCAACAATCCCATGGTCCTTGAGCACCTTTTCCAAATGGTCGTGAACCATTTGAATGCCTTTCTTGAACTCTTGGGCCTGCTTGTCATCCAGTTGAGTTGCCAAAGCCCGCTTCAAGTTGTCCAAAACCGGCAGGATGTCTTTAGCCAGCCCCTGACCATCGTATTTGATCAATTGCGCGCGCTCTTTTTTGAAGTGGTTGTTCATGTTTTGAATTTCCGCTTGCGCGCGCAGATACTGGTCGTCTTTTTCATCGAGCTGCTTTTTCAGATCAGCAATCTGTTGCTTGAGCGCGGCAGTTGGATCTTCCTTGGCAGCTGACTTGGCATCCTTGGCTTCTTCGGCATTCTTAGCCGCTTGGTCAGCCGCAGTCGATTCAGCTGCTTGAGCCGCCTTTTCTTCCTTGGCAGCTGCTGATTTCTTTTCAGCCATCGAACCCCTCCTATAAATCGTAATAATTGTGATAGTAGTCGAGCAGTCGTTTAGCCAGCTCGCGTCTGAACGCGTCAACCAGGCCAATCGTCCGCGAATAAGGCATCCGCGTCGGCCCCAGCACGGCGATAATGCCCTTGCCGTATTGGTTGACGTCGTAGGTAGCGGTGATCAGACTGTAGTCGTTGAGCACCTGATTGTTGGCAATCTCACTGCCAATCTTGACATTGACTCCATCATCTGGAGAATCGGAATCAATGATGCTTGACAGATTATCGCTTTGATCGAGCAGTCCATACAATGCCCGCAGCGCCTGTGGATTCTGCCGATCAGAGTAGCCGAGAATGTTGAGCCGCCCGCCGACGAAGTATTTTTCGCGAGCCGCCCGCCCCAATACGCTGTCAAAGATCTGCAGAAAGCCATCGGGACTGTGCAGATACTGACTAACCTTTAATGGAATGTCAGTCTGCAGATGCTTGACAACCACCGCCAGCGGCAATCCCACCAGCTGATCGTTAATCAAGCGTACCACGGCTTCCAAAGCCTGCGTATCCAGATTCTTAGGCAAGGTAAATGATTGACTCTCTACCTCGCCACTGTCCGTAACCAGAATGGCAATGACTTTTTGATTACCCAGCGGCACCAAACGAAAACCGCTTAAGTGCACGTCTTTTTGTTCTGGCTTCAGGGTAAACGCCGTGTATGACGTCAGCGCTGAAAGGATGTCGGCTGAATGTGAAACAATCTCGTCAATCTTGTGAAAATCGGCCCCCAACGAATTTTGGATTACCATCAGATCACTATCAGTAACGGCTGCTGGATCAAGCAGATGGTCAACGTAATAACGATAGCCCTGCTTGGAGGGAACGCGACCAGAGCTGGAATGCTCTTTTTTCACGAACCCCTCTCGCTCCAAGACTGCCATCTCGTTGCGGATCGTAGCTGAGCTGACCTTAATCGGGAGCTTATCAGCCAAGACCTTGCTGCCGACCGGTTGACCAGTCGCCGTGTATTGACGTACAATCGCTTGCAGGATTTGCTTTTGACGCTGTGTTAGCATTGGCATCACTTCCTTTTAGCACTCTAACTGCCTAAGTGCTAAACACAATTTATAATATACCAACCACACGACTAAAAGTCAATAATAGTCAAACTATTTTTCTAGAAAAATGTCAAGATTGGTCAAATTATTTCCAAACATCCATTAAAGGAGTCCAATTATGAACGAAGAAAACCGCTACGTCCAGCCTAAAAACGCCAAAGAAGCCATGGAGCTGATTCAAAAACTGTTCAACCAATACCGCAACGCACCATTGACCGCCGAACTGCTTCAATATCACAATAATCTGATCATGCGGCTGCAGACAGATATCAAGCAGGCTGCTGAAGCAGAAGGTCAGCCCGCGCTTTTAAAGGACCTGCATGAAATGACCGAACTGATGCGTCGCTGGACGACGATTCGACTCAGCGGGCGTCCGTTTGCCGGCAAGATGCGTCATTTCCATTTCGTGCCCGCCAACGGACAGAAATTCAAGCGCCAGGTGCACAAAATCGGTGGTAGCAGTGCCCACCGCGCCAGCCGTCATTAAGGTTCGTTAGTTTTCGATTGCTCTGCTTTCGATTGTCAAACCGCTGGCTAGTCAGCATTCGAATTTACCCAAAGCTGTGGCGTCGATTTGTAAAACGATGATGCCAGCATCCAACTATACTTAAAGCTGCCGTTACGATGGCGGCTTTTTTGTCCTGCATTGGTTTGACATCCCAATTGTCAGCCCATCAATCCAGCCAAGCAACCAAGTCCCAGACATTAGTTCTATCTAAATATTTATCGTGGCTTTGTTTATCTACCCTGTAATCATTTCTGACATCTCGCATCGCAATTAGCTGATGATTCACCAATCATCGCCTGTTTTAGCAAATCTCGCCTCATCCCAGCCGTAGTTGTCATTTAAAAATAACGCATCTCAACCCATTCAGATCCCGTGCTTGATCAATTCAATTTAGATATTGCGTTTACCCAGTGCCGCTCGTTTCAATGCCGCCTGCAATTCTGGGTCGACGGCATGCAGATAAAGGCCATGGACGCCCCGTGTCAAAAGTACGTTCAATTCATTGTGCAGGAGCTGTTCGCCAAATGCCTGCTTGGAATTATCCTTCATGGTTCGACGCTGCACGGCTTTTTTGTTGGCACTGGCACTGGGATCAAAAATCACCTTGCCATCACGATATTTGACGGATGGACCGATGACCACCCCAACGTGATTTAAATCAAAGCCTTGGACAGTGTAGGTTGAGCCAATCTCGTGAATTGTATGTGGCTGTTCGGCCCAGGAAAGGTCGCTGTATTTGACACCATTGATTTTTTTGACGTTGCTTTTCAGCTGCAGATTCCATGGCATCGACCAATCCCCTTCGCTGACGCACCAGTAGCTGCCATCTTTGGGCTTGCTGCTGGAATATTTCCAGTCAAACGTTGCCACCATTCGACTGATGCCATGGCCGTGATCTTCGGCATTAAACCGGGCAATTGCCTTTTCCATTGCGCGTGGATCATCAAAGACCTGCAGATCATAGCTGTCGTCGGCTGGAATCGGATAGATGCGGCGCTGATCCACAAAGTCACGAATCCAGCGAATCGTTTCGTCTGAAGCCGCGATCCGCATTTGGTTTTTGAGCCGAATCACCTTATCGCCAGCCAGTCGCTTAAGATGCTGCCAGTCTTCATTTTCCATGATCTCGTCTGCCGTCAGCACCTGTTTGTGATCGTAAACCGCCAAGACGACTTTGGCCCGTTTGAGAATATCAAGCAGCTGATTGTTGCCATGGCCATGATAGCCTTGATTCTGCCGGGTCCACAATAGATGTGCCTCATCGATAAAGGCCACGTCCGCTTTGTGATCTTCATCGTAGCGATTGATGAAGCGAGATGGCTTGATGACCGTTTCATCATCACCAACTCCCAGTTTTTTGACGATCTGCTGGTAAACCTTGAGCTGCTGGGGATGATTGACCATCATGACGGCATTGAGATGATCCTGTTTGGCCAGCTCATAAAAGATATTGCTCATCAAAACCGTCTTCCCGGCACCAGCCTCGCCCGTTACCAAAACCAACTGGCCGGTCTGATCGTTTGCCAGAGCCTGTTCAACGGTTTTTAAGATCTTACGTTTTGCCAGAGCCTGCTCATCGGTCAGCTTGTTGAACGGTGAAGCCTTAAAGATGGCGGACTTTTCCAGAATGCGCCGTGGTGGAAACAAGTTATGGTACTTCTTATTTTCACCCAGCTTGTCCCAGATGCGGTTGAAGATCGGGATGAACTCGTCGCTAGTGTAGTACTTGCGCTGGGCATTTTCGCGGCGGTTATTCAGCTTAGAAATGACGTCTACGCTGCTCAGATACTGCATCATGCGGTTTTCAATATCCAAGGCCAGTGATTTATTGAAATGCTCATGACCAATCACAAACATGTGCGCGTTTTTGGCATTACGCAATTCTTCCCAATCCTGGCGCGTTTCCGGATCGGCATCCAAATGCTCCAGAGTCCGGCGCTGGATATCGATGGTCTCGCCTACGTAAACCGTATAGTCTTCTTTGTAATTACTCTGCTTACCTTGATTATCAATGATGTAGACCGTTGGATACTCAGTCAAAAGTTCTTGTTCGTGATACTTGCCTGGGTAGCGTTTTTCAATCTCTTCATCCAAATGAGCAGCTGTGTCCCTGCGATAGGCCGTCTCAAATATCAAGGGATCCTTGACATTATCCTTAGTTTTTTTACTCATAATCATCCCCGCTTAATCATGATCGGCTGAAATTTGATCGTGCCGTTTCTTCAATTATATTATAGTTGATTTACAATTGCGGTTCTAAATTGAGTCTTTTGACGGTTGCCGGCTTCCATTTGACTTGGAAACCGGTATTTTTAATATTATCTTGACAATTCCAGGCGATAAGCTTAATAATGTTCAAGTAAATTGCCTTTATTTAGTTATTTTTATTGTTTAACGTTCGTGTTTTAGGAGGAGAATATGCATTGGTTTGCTGACTTGATCGCTGCAATCGGCGTGGTCTTAAATGGAATTCCCCAAGGTATCATGGCACTGAGCCTTGGATTCGCGGTGTTCCCAACCACGTTCTCGTTTCTGCTGGTTTGCGCGATCAACTTTATCTTTAATTCGGTCGCCCCGGTTTCCTTTCAAGCTGAATCGCTGGCACTGACCGGCAATCTAGGCCGTAATACTAAGGAATACACGTCAATCATCTTTGGCGGCTCGATCATCATGGCCATCATCGGTCTGACCGGTACTCTAACCAAGATCGTCGGAATGCTGGGCAACCATATCATTACCGGGATGATGGCCGGTGTCGGCATCATGCTGGCAAAAATCGCGCTTGAAATGGCCAAGAATAGTCAAAAGAGTTTCACTGGCTGGGTTTCAATTGCCATCGCGGTGGTTACTTATTTGATCTCAAACGACTTGGTCTGGACGATCTGTCTTTCAGTCATTGGCTCCAGCCTGTATGCAGTCTTTGGCGAGCACTACCGCAACGAGCTGCCCGCTAATGTGACGATGCGCCGCTTTATCTTCACCAAGCCAACGTTTAATCCACGAATCGTGCGGGGCGCGCTCAGTCTGGCCTGTCTAAACATCGGCGCCAATCTGTCATATGGTTTGATCACGGGGCAAATGACTGGCATCAAGCCTAATCCCGTCAACTTAAACCTGCTGACAACCTCACAGGCACTGGCCGACATGGGAACCAGTCTTTTAGGCGGGGCGCCGGTGGAAACCATTATCTCGGCAACTGCCAGCGTCACATTAACCCTTTATCCCGGCACCTGCCGGCGCGCCGGAGCCGGTCATCGCTGGGTGTCTGATGATGCTGATCATGGCCGTGATTCTGTTTGCCGGCTGGCTGCTTAAGATCGGCAGGTACGTTCCGAGCGCGTCAATCGCCGGGTTCCTGCTGGTTTTGGGGATGTTTGTCACCTTCCCAGAAAATGCCGCCACCGCACTGGCTGGTAAAGAACAGCTGGTCGCCGCCACGACAATGATCATTACCGCGTTGGTTGATCCATTCGTGGGCCTGTTGTCCGGTGGCTTGCTGAAAGTCGTTTTGCCGCTGTTAGCCGCGCTTTAGGAGGAAGCTATTATGAAAAAATATCGTATTACCGTTGGCGACCAAACTCGTGACCTGCCATTGATTCCCATCAGTGACGACACCGCCATTGCCTCATTCGTGCTGCTGGGCGACGATGCTATGTCCAAAACAGCGGCTGAACTGCTTTTGCCCAAGCTGCCTAAAAAGTTTGATTATATCGTAACCGTGGAAAGCAAGGGTATCACCTTGGCACATGACCTCAGTCTTTTGTCCGGTCATCCACGTTCATTCGTGATCCGCAAGTCAGTCAAGGGCTACATGGAAAATCCATTGACGACTGCCGTTGACTCTATCACGACCAAGGGACAACAGCTGCTCGTGCTTGACGGGGCCGATGCTGCCGAACTCAAGGGAAAATCGGTTGTCTTAGTCGATGACGTGGTCAGTACCGGGGGCTCTTTAAAATCAGCCGAAAAGCTCCTCAACCTGGCTGGCTGCCAAATCGTTGCCAAAGCTACTATTTTAGCAGAAGGCGCCGCTGCTGATCGGGATGACGTGGCGTTCTTAGGTAAGCTGCCATTGTTCAACCTGGATGGCACGATCAAATAGTCCATTCATTAATGATAAATAATCGCCGACCCAGATGTCACAAGCATCCAGGCCGGCGATTTTGTTTTTGCTGATTTTTGGGAAACGGCTGCGTGCCCTACTGAAAATATCGCTACCTCCCGTTCCAAAACTTTAATAGAAAAAGGCTGAATGTACGTGGGCTCCATAGTCGGTGCGATTGTCTTGGTCAATGAATTTAGTGATCTGCTGGGGACAAAAGCCACAGTCAAACGTCATTAGCACGCTTTATGCAAGCAATCCTGCATAATAACTGAAGTGGACTACAATTACCTACTTCTGATCCGAAATCAGCGAATAGTAGGTATTTTCAAGGCCACCAGCTGATCAAGCCATATTTTTTATCACAAAGGCAGCTGCCAAATGATTACTCTAGTTCAATAGTTATCAATATGACAATCGCAATATCACTTTCAGCTTTGATAGTGAAGAAACTCATCAAAACTGGAGAACATATCAATTAATAAAATAGTTTGTCCCCTTTTAGCGAAGATCATTTCATATCGGCTTTTTTATTTACTCTGCATCATCGGATTTGCCTTCCCAAACGCTGAACTGTGATACCTTGTCCTTACCGTCAAATTGCAGGGTTGCGTGATACCACTTCTTATACTTAGGTGAGTAGACATTAAATGTTTTATCGCTTGATGATGGATAGAAGTCATTGTCTGACTGCTTGTCATTAGTAAACTTAAGGTGTTTATCGTTTAAAAGAGCCGAGAGTTCAATGACTGCCGAATGGCCCGGCTTGTGGTTCGGCTCATACATATACTTGATTGCCGTTACTTTATGGCTGTCATCGACAAAGTAGCGAACGTTAGGGTCAACCTTGTCGGTGTAGTACAAGCCGTCTTCTTGCGACTTGACTTGCGACTTAACGATTTTATGACCGATTAGGCAATAGTGATCACTGGAACTTTGCTCTGTCTTAGCGCTTGCTGATGTGTCAGCAAGGTGTGCGTCCAGCTTATAGGTCCCAAAACAGACTAGTGCTGAAACGATAGTGATAATAAGCACATATCCACCGGTGCCCTCTTCATACTGATGCTTATAAAGCGAATATGTTCCGCCAAGTGCTAAGAAAAAGCTAATAACTATAATAATCAGCAAAAACAATTTCATTTTTACGCTCCCAATAGCAGCTTTTAACGTCAATCACGTTTGGACGTACACTCAATGACAAATTCCGTTAATACTCGGTTATGACTTCCTTAACAATTTTCTCGTCTCGTAGCGGTGTGTCATTTTGTCTCATAAATTTCAAGTAGTTAACGGTATACGGCACTTCTCCGGTTGTATTAATGTAAAGACGAAACAGATATCTAATCATAAATCGATTGGCTCCACATTCCATTTTAAGCTTCATCGTCATGGTTGCGTTATACAAATCCATGTCGTTTTTATACTTTGCAGCGTGTCTCAGTTCAGTTTTCGTCCCCTTTTAACGAGGATCATTTCATATCACAGCATCTTGAATGCAAAGATTGAAAAACTTGGGAAGGGTTTCCGTCCCCTTTTAGCGAGGATCATTTCATATCGGAGCGGTAAAGCTTACTGGGAGCAGGGCGGGTGGTGGAGTTTTCGTCCCCTTTTAGCGAGGATCATTTCATATCGTCGGCGCCTTCGTAACTATCGAAGAAGGCTGGGGGGTTTCGTCCCCTTCTAGCGAGGATCATTTCATATCTCCGCCGTGATCACCATAGAATGCTGAAGACCGTGCATTTGGTTTCCGTCCCCTTTTAACGAGGATCATTTCATATCTTACCTCCGTTGGGTGGTGGATGCTATACCAAAGTTGCATCAAGTTTCCGTCCCCTTTAGTCGAGGATCATTTCATATCCAAGCATCCCGACTACATCATCGTGGATATCAAGCTGTTTCCGTCCCCTTTTAACGAGGATCATTTCATATCCATTTGACTGGTTCCATCAATACTTCGAGGACGAGCAGTTTCCGTCCCCTTTTAACGAGGATCATTTCATATCTAGCATGATTTTCGATAAAGACGATTTTGATCGGATTATGTTTTCGTCCCCTTTTAGCGAGGATCATTTCATATCGCAAGCATTGTTGGCGAATACAACACTCATGCTGCAGTTTTCGTCCCCTTTTAACGAGGATCATTTCATATCACAAGTAATGTCTATGCTTACTTTATTGACGAATACAAACGGTTTCCGTCCCCTTTTTAACGAGGATCATTTCATATCCCATAGAACATGTTTACGATGTCAAGACATCAGTAGACTGTTTTCGTCCCCTTTTAGCGAGGATCATTTCATATCAAAGAGCTACCGTGGATTACCCCGTGCCCTAGCGTTTTCGTCCCCTTTTAACGAGGATCATTTCATATCAGTTGCTTTATGTTGAAAATATCGATCTGCTGAAGTCGTTTCCGTCCCCTTTTAACGAGGATCATTTCATATCCGGTGAAGGGTATGTAAATGCTGTTAAGGCACTCTTAGAGTTTCCGTCCCCTTTTAACAAGGATCATTTCATATCGAACATTCAATTTCTGGCAAGTCATATTAAAGACTAAGGGAGGAAGTTTCCGTCCCCTTTTAACGAGGATCATTTCATATCTTAATTATGGATATTTTCGATTGTGTAGACCTTAAACGGTTTCCGTCCCCTTTTAACGAGGATCATTTCATATCCTATGCTGTATCAAAATGCCGCTATATCAGGCATACTTCTTACTTTTGCCTGCCCAATATTTGGACAAGACAACCATCAGACAAGTTAATTCTGTCCAACTTACGGACATTCCAAACGCTAACATAGGTACATGTCTAATACTACCACTACCATACCGGTCTCATCAATTATGAATATATAAAAATCCCCATCGCTGCACACGATGAGGACATAGTACTAATTCTTCTTTTGCAGTTTAAAGCCACACTTACCCATTTCGTAATAATGATCGTCATTATTAATCAGCATGTACTTTACCTGCTTGCCATTCTCGATCCGTTTTAAAGACTGACGCTTATAGAGAGTCAGTTTCATAACTCCTTTCCCCTTCAATTTCATCTTCCAGTAAGAACGTCTCTGAATACCTCTAAGGTCAACATGTTCATAGTCTACCTTAGTCCAAAGCCCGCTACCTGCGCCTAAGTATATAGGAGCCAGAAAATGGTTTGGCTGCACGTACTTATCAGGGAAATCGCGCAAAAACTGTTTTTCATAACGTTCATAAAATCGCTTAGCCATTTGTGGCAATTGATCAATCAGTTTTTCCGCTCGTGCAGTCGTCGTCGTGATTGTAAAATCAATCTTGGTTTGTGGCCGAATTGCTTCTCTAAAAAGCGGCAACCCCTTAGGCTCAAATTTTTTTCGGTTCAAATCCCATTTTTGAACAATTCTCAATTTATCAACTGGAATCGGTTCACTATCAGAAACTCGAATCTCATTAAAAATATCGTCAACACCACCCCAAACAATATTGTCGTTGCCAAAGTGTTCGTTGACTAGAATCGTCCGCAAGGCGCCTTTAAGTGAGGAGCCAGGGATATACGCATTGCCGTACCCATCTTTAACAAAAGCATGAATCTCATTTAAACGGCCTCTTTTTGCACTTTCATAACCTGTCTCGGGAATTTTATAACCTCCAAAATCCCGATCCATGATTTTATATTGATGAAGAAAGTCAACCAACCGATTGCTGCGACGACTTGGATTTACCAAAAACTTTTCAAATGCCTCGACCACGCCAGGATATTGACGTAGCTTCAAATACATTTTCCCCATATTAGGAAAATAATAGTTTTCATTTTCATAAATATAATTTTTAGCAGTATACGTTTCACCACTACCAATATGAACTGGTGCCATCGCGATCAGCCTTAGCCTATATTCATGATATCCCGCAGTCATTTAGCAGCCTCCAATCCATAAAACATCCCTTTGGCATAGTTCCATACTGGATGATCAAATCCATTTGGCCGTACATCTGCAATCATTCCGGTATATCGTCTGGTAAAGACCGAACCACTCGCAAACTTATAGAGATCCTCTTTTCTCAGCTGCTCACTGGCATCTGGGCTGTAGGTAAAACCACTGCTTTTTACCAAATGATAATTAGCATCATGAACTACCAGACCCAATTCATTGTCACTAGGCAAGCTCGTTGTCAGTAATACCTGCTTATCAGCCTTGTCATCAGCCAGCATTTCTCCCATTAAAGATGGGACCGGCAAAATCTCCAGTTCAAAGCGTCCATAGCCACTGGTTCGTTTCCCGCCTAAACCGCTAAACTGCAAACTAGTCATTAATTGTTCAAATAATGGATCGCTGCCTGCCAATACATATAGTGAGGAACGATATTCTGTTACCCCAACTTCATAGGGATCAGCACCTTTTTTCATTAAAACGGTCTGCTGTGCAAGATTCATTTCTGCTTTAAGCAGTTCTTCAGCCGCAATTTTTCCATTTAGCAGATCCAAAAGTCGATCTAATGGAACAAATTTTAAAGCCTTCGCTGCCTTATTTGCTTGATTGTCTTCAACAAGCGTCCGTAAATCCATTTTAAGAGCTACCTCACCAACTGGCACTGGCAAATATGGCTGTTCTTGATAAGGAAAAGCATCACTGATTTTGAACTCATCATTCTCAGCAACTGTCATCCATTCTTTTAAACAGTCATTTTTCAATGCTTCAAGGCACAATGCGCTAAATAACCGACTTGCCGTAAACGTAGGTATACTGGTGTTAAGATAGCCATCACCAAAATGTGCATTACGGAAACGCAAACGATAAATTTTTGTTTCCATAAATTACTAAGCTCCTAATTCCTCGTTAATTGTACCAGCATTGTAATCACCAAAAACGGTTTCGGCATGTAGATCATGGAACTTAATCTTGCCATAGCCACGGCTACCGCTGCCCCCTAGATAATCTAATTCCAACAGTTTAAAGCCATCCAAAAGCGTCTGCATGTCTTCATCAATTTCTTGTTCATTGGTTAAATCATAAATCAATTCAAAACTAAACTCGCTGCCGCGAATTGCTCGTTCAATTTGCCGAGGATTTGCAATTGCAGTCGTTCGATCAATCGTATTTTCAAATTTAGCCTCGGTATATCCTTCCGCACCATTGTCTAGAAGTTCTTTGGCATTACTCAAAAAAGAGTCACGAAAGATCAAGCGTGCTGGTACTGGCTGATCGCCATTTTCACCTCCGCCATCACTCGCACCAAAAAGACGAGTAATTCGTTCATCATCATCATTAGGCGTTTTGGCAATCGTTTCATTGTATGCTTTAGCTAAAAGTGAACGCATTTTTCCTTTCAGACTGGATCCCGGAATAACCGGTAAATTAGTCAACGGATCTTTGATAACTGGCGAATCAATCGCGCCAATCGCTGCAAATGCATCACTTCCCCCGATATGTAGACCGCTTTCCAATTCAATCGTTCCCGAAATCTTAATTTTTGATAACATGATTGTCCTCCCTATTTGTTGTAGTACTTCAAGTAGGCTACCAACGCTTCCATATAGTGGCAAAAACGGATAACGTCCTCGCGTTCTTTCTTTTCGTCGTTGTCTTCCATCTCACTTTGGATTCCAAACAAGATGTCTAAAATCTCCGCTTCGTCAACCAGCTTTTTAACAGCCTGATTGCGACCGCTTTGATAGATGAATTGAATTCTCAAGTAAGCCAAACGTTCCTCAATTGCTTTAACGCCTTGATTGATTACAATGTTGTAGATCGTACTGGTCATTGCCAACAAATTGCGCAGTTGCGTTGAGGTCAATTCATCACGACCAACCTTGAAATTAACGTCCCTTAAATTTAAAATCACTGACTCAGCTTCATCAACATAAGTATCTTTCTTGAATTTAACGTTCATTTATAACTAGTCCTCCCGAATTTCATAAATGTATAGTGACAATGCCGTTTCAACTTTTTTAATTTCATGGGCATTATCATACCAACCAAGCATGGATTCTTTAAATTGATGGAATGCTTCTGTATCTTCAGCATCATCTTCAAGTCGAGATAAGAAATAGGCCAATCTGGCAAAAGAAATCCGATCTTCTTCATTACGCGACCGCAACAGTGACAACAGCTTGTAGGCAAATGACTTGCCACGATTGCTTTGCTTAGTAAAAAACTGACGAATTTTTACTAACTTATCGTAATAGACATCGTTGATAAATTCATCCACATCAAAAATTATTGATGAATCAAATAAAGCAACGCGATGTTTTCCGGCTAACTTGGCTTCTTGCAACAATTGATTGGTTCGCCTTGCCACAATGTTAATCGGCATTGTGGCTTGATACATATAAATTCCTGCCGAGAACGTCATCTTTTGATCAGTCCAGTCAGCAAAATACCCTCTTAAGCGTGCCAGCAGTTTTAAGATATCATCCCAGGCACCGATGATAAACGCATCGTCCCCACCTGAATAGATCACCGTAGCATGGCAGCCTTTAGCAAATGCATTTAGGTGCACATTAAAAAAGCTGGCAATTCGACGTGAAAGAGCTGCATACCGGCTAATCGTTGTGTACATGCCGTCTCCCTGATCGGCAAATCCAGCCAAAAAGCTAGCATATAGATCATCAACATCGATTCTTAAAGCAGCCAAACGTTTAATCCCAATTACACTTGCGTTTTCATCTTTGGTCCAGTCACGCTCAGCATACTTACTGAACTCATTATTTTCTAGATCAGAATAGTCGCCAACCCAAAGATAGGTCTGTTGCTTAAAGCCAGTGTTCAATTGATTTTTAGAATAAATCTTGCCACTGACCTCACCTTTTTGAATCGCTTCTTTATCCGTAACACTGAGAAATGCACCAGGACCAATTGGCAAACCATCCTCATCTGCATTAACAACGAAGAAGTCATCTTGCTGAATATTTTTGGAAAAGCCTTCTAGTTTTTCACAAAGCTCACATTTGTTGGTCTCTGGATTTAAGTTACCAACTGCATGACAAACCACGCATTCTCGTCCTGTTTGTTTTCCTCGCTTGTTCAATGCCATAATTTGATGTGCATCAAATTGCTGCAGCTCAGAATGCGTAATTTCTCGATCAATATCTCTAAAAATCTTGCTGTAAGAATCAAACGTATTGCCCTGCTCAACCTGAGTAGATGCAAATTGAGACATTCCTACCGAAACATGGATTGAAGCACCAAATTGTTTTTGCAAGAACTCATTAAATTCTTCACAGTGTTCGGTAATCAAACGACGATTTTTAGGCGTATTACCTAATAGAATGTATCCTTGACCGACAGCCTCAAATAGTACGTTAGCCCGAGTTAGTTCCGTATCACTAAGTAATGTGTCAATAAACCATTCGCTCAGCATATTGGCATAAAAGGCTCGACTGCGCAGCTGTTTATGGGCACCTTGACTGACAATCGTATAAATGAATTTTTCCAAACCAGAAAATTTAAATTCCATCATCAAGAAGGCCGTTTCTTGATAAAACTTTCTAGCATTCTTATACAGCCGTTGTTTATAGTCATGCTCACCCAAGAAATCTAGATACTGTTGAATTGCCATGGCAAACGCCGCCGTCAATTTCATATGGTCATAAAGAGAAATATCAGCAACTTCTTCCATGTTGGTTGAACTTGGCATAAATGACATGGTAGCTTCCATCAGATTCAATGCACTCTGCATATAATCTTCTGTCGGCTTGATTGCCATCAGCCCTTCTCTAAACCGCTCAACGCCACGACTATAATCAGCGTGAGTATAGTCAAGTCGATCCTTTATCGGCGTAATTGAAACCACATCGTCTAAACGCAGCTCACCAGGTTTTAGATAGCGCTTCCCGGTTTGCTTTCCAAAACGGTTGAAAATATCTTGCAAAGGCGCTTTAGCATCCCATTTAAAGCCTGGATCCTCATCATTCGGTCGGCGATCAGTACCACTGGCAATATTATCCGCAATATACGTGATATAAGACAGATCATCATCAGTTATATTGTCGTTGCGCAAATTAACGTGGTGATACTTCAAACAATTTAAAATTGACTTTTCATTCATGTAAGGCTTAAGAAAGTCTGCACCAATCAACTGATGTTTCTCCCGCTTACCAGTTGTTCGTTGAACTGCCTTGCCAATATCATGAAACAAAGAGCCGTAGTATAAATCAACTTTTCGCTTTTCCATTATTCTCCTCTTTTTGATTCTTAAGCTTGATTGCTCCCATTCCCAGGCTGGTTTTGGCACCTACTCCTGAAAATTCCCCAAAGCTTAACATTGCACCAAGATAGTCTTTTAAAGTCTGACTGCCGTGACATCTAAAGGTCAGATTACCTAAGAAACCAGTAACAAATCCACTATGAATAAAGTAACGCTGCGTTCTCAGTCGATAGCTCACAACCTGAGTTTTTTTGCAGATTTCATCCAACAGATCGATGTCGATTTGTTCACTTTTTTCAATGGCTTGATTGTATTTTCGCATCAGACTTTGAAAAAACAAACGTACATCTGGTATGAATTGATAATAGCCTTGTGACTTAAACGTTATTGGTGAAATAATTTTCAAATCATACCATCCTTCAGCACCACCTTGGTAGAATTGTCTGGATAGATCCTTTTCAGTCAGAATACGCACAGTACGATTAAGGATCACAAATTCTTTTTGCGTTGCACTAACAAATTCGAACTTTTGTAGATTTGGATTCAGTAACAGCTCATCAAAAATTGTTTCCATTTCAGCATCCAATGCATTGAAAACCATATTTGCCATGGTCGGCTGTTCATCAATATAGATAGAAAAAGGATTGTCACCAGTTTGATGGAAGCGTTCAACTAGATCTGAATCCAAGTGTTCCATTAGCCAACCATTTAAAAAGACTGCTAATTTTCGATCCGTACGTGGAATCGTCTTGGCACAGCTCAAAACATATTGTTTCAAATACTTCTCCTCCCAATAATTAGGCATTTTATTCTAAAATGTCTTTAACATATATTTTAATAAAAATGACTAAGCAAATAAATAAAAAAAGCGCTTTCTAATCACCTTAGAAAACAATCAACCGCGGTCTGCCAATTGTATAGTGAGGTGCATTTTTACCTAGAATCGTAACCTGTTTATCATTCACCTCATCTGGAAGCAAATAAAGCGTTATTAAGCCAGTATCGGGAATTTCTTCATTCAATGTTTGAACTAATTTATTTTTAGTATTAATTGATAAGACTTCTCGTTCATAGAGACTAAATTGCTTCATAGAAAATCCCAACTCTACTAAACGCTTACGATACAGATTTGCCTGCTTGCGTTCCTGTTTGGCATTGCGTGGCAAATCAAAGCTCAACAGCAGCACCAATTTAATCACCGCCTTCAATAAAGGTTGGCAGCTTAATTCGTCCTGAACTGCCAGCTTCAATACTTGAAACGAATGAATCGATAGTTAATTCAATAGCATCTTGCAAGTACATCACATGATTATCAATAACACATTTATTCAGCAGAACCTTGATAATGTTTTTTCGATCATCAGGTTCCAGTGATTCATGCTTGGTCGGCAAGATATTTTTAAAAATGTAGTAGTCAACAAATGGTCGATAAGGCTCAATGATATCATCAGACAGATTAAAAGGATTCTCAGTTGAGGCATGATGAATCCCGATGCTGGGCTCAAATCCCTTCAATACCAGATTCCGCCTAATCAAAGCTCTCAAAATAGCATAGCCATAATTTAGGCTGGCGTTTTTCAAATCAGTCGTACGGCCACGCTTAAAATCATTCCCAAAGAGCTGCTTAAAATATAATCTAGCTGCACATGCCTCGTTATTATGCACATCATGATCAGTTACCGTCTTGGTCATTGATTTCAAAACTTCAGTTGACTCTTTTGAGGTACCAACTTTTTCAAGACAAACTGCCTGGTTGACGATCTTTGAAACAACAATTTTTCGCCATAATCGTCCCTTAACTTTGCTGGATGCTGACAATTGGCTTTTCAAACGTTCAAAACGATTCTGTTGACCATAAACCGACTCCAATACCGACAATGCTGAATGTCCACGATCACAAAAAAGCAAGCTGATCTTATTTTCAGCACACTTTTCAATTACCTTGGCTGACAGATAACATTTCGTATTGTCAAAAATCAATATCTCGACGTCTTCAAATGAAAGATAGTGCTTTTCTTTGGTTTCAAGGTTGGTTAGTTTAAATCCATTATGCGTTACCGCAACAAAATATTTGCTTTCCACGTATACAATATTTTTCAATTAAACCATCCCGATTGTCTTTCCATTCTCCCCTAGTGCTATCTTTAAGTTTATCGTATTTTTTGTAATCGGATTCATTAAATTTTCAATTTTCACTCCCTAGCCATCATTTCCAAGCAGCGCCGCCTAAATTAATCATCAGGCTTCCGCATTCTTGTGGGAGCCTTTTATGATACGAAAAATCGCACCATTCCTTGGCCTGACTGAGGTACAGAATGGTGCGATCGCTATTTTTGAAAGGTTTCTACTATTATATTTGTTCGAAGTTTTAAATTAATATCCGTTTAGAAAGTGAGCAATGTTAATTATGTCCAGGAAGAAAGTATGACTGTGAGCAAAGATTCAACTATTGCTGCTTAGAAGTGTGCAGCCAGGATCGGCAACAGCCAGATCCAGAAAATGCAGGTCGCTGCAAATGCCACTGTAGAAATCGCCACTGAACTGGCACCTTCTCTGACATAGATGTTGTAGCGACTGGAAATAATGATCCCAGAGAATGCAGGTGGCAAGGCATTTGCCAAGCAAAGCATTGAGATCTTAGTTGGATCGGAGCCCATCCCACAAAGGTAGGCAACCAAAACAATAATGGCTGGCGTCAAAAGCAAACGATAGAACGTGTTCCAAAGCGATTCCTTGTCGATTGAGAACTTAACCGTTGAAAGTGACAGACCAGCTGCCAATACGGCAACCCCGGAGTTGGCTTTGGCAATCAGATCAAAGCTTGGGGCAAACGAAGCTGGAATCTTGATGCCCAGCAAAACCAGGACGAAAGCCAGCAATGGAGCTGCAGCAACCGGCTTTTTGATGGCGTTGATAATTGCAGACATCGTTGAGTTGCTGGTTTTCTTTTCGCCATTGCCCAAATAATTGTTAGCCTCAGCTCTAACCAGATCGATTTCACGAATAATGCCTTTTTCGCGCAATGCCTTGGCTTCAGCATCGGTAACCGGAATCCCGTCAGCGACGGTAACTTCTTTTTCTTTTACCGGTGCCACCTCATCAGACTTTTGCGGCAGCTTGATCTTAACCTTTTCGCCATCAGTCTTAGAAGCCTTGGCCCGAGCTTCGGCTTGACCTTTGTTGATCAGTGCCAGCCCAATTGGAATCGTCACTGCGTTAACTACGATTGAAACGATCCCGATAACCAGGTTGGTATTGGCGTCATTGCCATAAATCGGATCCAAAACCGCAAAACCCAGGAACCCGATCGTTGGTGAACCAGCGATCATTGCACAAATGGCGGCTTCCTGCTTGGTCCGGTGAAACATGATTCTGTCCAAAAAGTAGCTGAGCAAGAACAGGCCCGTAACCCCGAAAAAGGCGATCAAGGTTAAGACGATATCTTTAGCAAACATTTCACGCGTTGCCGAAACAATTGAGATGAATAATGCCGCCGGTAAAGCAATGTTTAGCACCAGCTTGTTTAGCCCTTGTCGTTGGTCATCGTCAAAGAATGAAAACTTACCACACAGATAGCCCAAAATCATGATGACTAAAATTGGGACAATATCATCAATTAATATTTTTTCCATGTCTACCCCTCCAATTCTCTTTTTGGCATGTTGGCATGCCAGGCAATAAAAAGGTGGGATGCGGTCAATGCCGGTCATCCCACCCAAGCCATGGCAAACGCCTTTAGCTTATTTGCCCTTGATTACTTCCCGACGTGGGTTCTTAGGGCCGCGAGCCTTTGAGATGACGCCTTTTTCAACCAAGTCGTTGATTTCATCGGCATCATAGCCTAAAGCAGAGAGTACTTCGACGTTGTTTTCACCCAGGTCTGGTGCCCGCTTGTAGTCCGGCTTGTAGTTGCTTAACGTAAATGGCATCCCAATCGTCTTGAAGTTGCCACGGTTGCCGCCTTGGTCAATCGTAACGATCGTGCCATCTTCGTTTAAGTCAGGGTCATTTTCCAATTCGTGCCAATCAATGACTGGGCCAACTGGAATGCCTGCCTCACCAAGCTTTTGCGTCAATTCATACTTGTCGTACTGCTTGGTGTAGGATTCGATCAGTGGATAGATCTCTTCCTTGTGCAGCTGACGGTGTTCCCAGTCACTGAAGCGTTCGTCGTCAATCCATTCTGGGTGACCCATCGTGTTGGCAATGGCTGCCCAGCTCTTGTTGGAGTCTTGAATAACGATGTAAACGTAGGCATTTGGATCAGTTTCCCAACCCTTAGCCTTGTAAGTCCAGCCAATAACTTGACCACCCTCAGTGTTTTCGGCCCGTGGTACGGCCTTGCCCCACTTGTAGTCAGGGTAGACAGCGTAGTGTGGCAGTGCACCCAGGTTGTCTAACATGATCTGGTCACGCAGCTTGATCCGGCACAGGTTCATAACCGCGTTTTGCATTGACTGGTAAACCAGCGTCCCTTCGCCAGTCCGTTCCCGCTGCATCAAAGCGGCCAGGATACCAATCGTCAGGTGCATCCCTGAGTTGGAGTCGCCTAATGCCGCAGCAGATTGCGTTGGTACGTTGTTTTCGCCCTTATTCCAACCAGTTGCTGAGGCCGCGCCACCAGCTGATTGAGCTACTGGTTCGTAAGCCTTGACGTTGGCAAAACGTGAGCCTTGGTTAAAGCCTTTGAGTGAAGCCATAATCAAACGTGGGTTTAACTTGTGCACGTCCTCCCAGCCAAAGCCGGCCCGGTCAGCAGCCCCTGGCCGAACGTTTTCAACAAAGACGTCGGCCTTTTTCAGCAGGTCCGTCATGATCTTTTTGCCTTCTGGCGTCTTGATGTTTAAGGTCAATGACTTCTTGTTGGCGTTAAGCTGCAGGTAGTAAAGGCTCCAGGAATCTTGAATGTCCAACAGTTGATTACGCGTTGGGTCACCAGTGTCGGGACGCTCAACCTTGATTACCTCGGCACCCAGCCAAGCCAACAGTTGCGTACATGAAGGACCAGATTGTACCTGCGTCCAGTCAACGACCTTGATTCCCTTTAATGGTGCATATTCATTTGTCTTTTCTTCAACCATGATTATCTGCTCCTTTCACTACTTCTTCAGATCCAGCTTTGGATTCAGGTTGCCAATGTGGCCAGATTCCTTACCCATGGATGGGTCGATCTGAACATTGATGATGTTTGGTCGTTTGGATGCAACCGCCTGTTCAAAGGCAGCCTTCATCTCTTGATAGCTGCTTACAAAGTAGCTGTCACCGCCAAATGCTTTGGCCATGTATTCATACCGCGCCGTGGCATCCAGCATCGTTGGACCTGGCTGATCGGCAACTTCACGGTCGGTTCCGTTGTAGATCCCACCGTTGTTGACAACAACGACAGTAATTGGCAGGTGGTAGCGACAGATCGTTTCCATTTCCATCCCATCAAAACCAAAGGCACTGTCGCCTTCCAAGGCAACGACTGGCTTGCCGGTCTCAATAGCCGTTGCAATTGCATAGCCCAGACCGACACCCATGACGCCCCACGTCCCAGTGTCCAGACGATGACGTGGCAGCTTCATGTCAATCATATTCCGACCAATGTCCAACGTGTTGGCCCCTTCAGAAACCAGGTAAGTATCTGGGTTCTTCAAGAAGTACTCCTTGATCGGTTCCAGCGTGCCATAGTAGCCAAACTTGGCGTTGGTTTCACCAGCTTCAACGCGCTTAGCAAACTTGGCGGCATTTTCAGCCGTCTTGGCACTGATTTCATCCAGCCATGCCTGTGGCGTTTGGTAGCCAGCCTTTTCAAGTGCCGGTACCAGTTTAGCCAGGATTGAGTTCAGATCGCCTTGCAGCGGTGCGTCAATCTTTTGGTTGGAATCAAATTCAGTTGCCTCGATTTCCAGCTGTACGAATTTAGCGTTCGGATTAAACGTAGGTGCCGCACCATGTGAAAGCATCCAGTTGAGCCGCGCGCCGATCAGAATTACGACATCCGCGCCGCTTAATGAAAGTGAGCGCGCCGCAGCTGCAGAGTGCTTGTCCTCATCAGAGATCAAACCCTTTGCCATTGACATTGGCAAGAATGGAATGTCGGTGTCAGCAACCAGCTTTTGCACCAGTTTTTCGCTTTGCGCGTATGCCGCCCCTTTACCAAGAATGATCAGCGGCTTTTTAGCACCCTTAATTACCTCAACAGCCCGATTGATTGCTTCATCGCTTGGTGCCTGTTTTGGTGCTGGATCGACAACTTCATAAATGCCGGCATCAGAGTCATCGGTGATCTCAATTTGTTGGCCAATCGTGTTGGCTGGCAGATCAAGGTAGACCCCACCAGGACGACCAGATAATGCCGTTCTTACGGCTCTGACAACTGCCAATCCCATATCCTGCGCCCGATCAACTCGGTAGGCCGCCTTGCAGAAAGGCTTGGCGACGTTGTATTGATCGAGACCTTCATAGTCACCCTGATCCAGGTCAATAATGTGGCGTTCCGAGGATCCTGAAATCATGATCAATGGGAAGCAGTTCTTGGTTGCCTGAGCCAGTGCAGTCAAGCCGTTCAAAAAGCCTGGCGCTGAAACGGTCAGTGCCACCCCAGGTTTTTGCGTCAGATAGCCGGCTGCCGCAGCTGCGTCAACGGCAGCGTCTTCACGCCGAAAGCCGAAGAACTTCATACCACGCAGCTGAGCCAAGCGCGCAAAATCGGTAACTGGAATCCCTACGACCCCATAAATGTTGTTTAAGCCATTTTTTTGCAGAGCGTCGATCAAAAGGTCGGCACCAGTTTTCATTGATTCATTTGCCATAAGCTTTCGCCTTCATTCATTAGATTTTTAAAAACGAGATTATGCAGACTGCACTGAAAAGATGCAAAGACGTCGATTGTTTAAGGTGGACCTTTTATCATTAATGATGCCATTGCCATTACCTGCCTTGATGCATGCCAGAGCGTTTGCGATTTGCGTCAAAGCCCAGCCAGCCGTCAATCGTTGCCAGCAACAGTCCCAAAATACCCAACGAGTCATCGCGCCGATTCCCCGTTTGAGGAAGATGCTTGATTGGTGCCGCTTCGTTAGGGGTTGAAGCAGTACTGTTATTAGAGTTGTTAGTTAGTTGGGTAGCAGATGTAGTTTCATTATTGGAAATTACGGTGCGATGAGCTTGAACCGCCTGACCGACATGACTGCTGGACGTTTGCTCAATCTGTGAATGGCCCGCTTGATTGCCAGTCGTTTGAGAATTGCCAGCAGCCGATGCCGTACCTTTCCCTTGTTGGTCAGTTGGTTTTTGCGATGGCTTATTATTGGAACCGCTAGAGTGATGATCGGCAGCCGACTTGCGCTTTAGCTTGATCACATAGGTCTTTTCACTGGTATTATCAAAGCTCAGGATCTGGCCATTGGTTGGATCATCAACGAGCTGATAGCCCTGCTGCTCTAAAGCCTTGATCGTGTCAGCCGTGCTGTAATCAGAGCTTGATCCATACTTTCCCGTCAGTACCCTGTCATACTGACTGAGGCTTTGCGGATCAGTAGTGCTGATATCCTCATAGACGACCTTGATCTGTTCGGTGCATGGCTGATAGACCACCTTGACGACTGGATTTTCACCCCGCTTGGCCGCAGCCTCACCAACAACTTGCGGATCGGCCTGATAACCTGGAATCACTGGCGAATCAACCGCGTCATACTTATCTGTTGAAGCAGACCAAGGCGTGTAGGTAACGTCGCCGGTAACCTCATCAATATCAGCGCTTCTGGTGTAGTTCACCGTCTGCGTTTTGGTTGGTGCCGCCTGCTTACCGTTTGCAAATTCGTATTTGATTGTCCGCGTCGATTGCTGGTTCAGATCATCCTTTTCAACGCCTTGATAAGTCTTCTTGGCATTGTTTGGCAGTGGCGTGCCGTTTGGCTGATAATCATTGGGACCAATCGTGATGTGACGATGCGTCAGCGTCACGGTGTAGCTTTGATCAGCATTACCATATCCAAGACCTTGCCACCAGTTGGATCGTTGACTAATTGATAGCCCTTGGCCTCCAGTTTTTTGATCGTGTCAGCCGTGCTGTAGCCAGAGCTTTGACTCTCGGCACCCGACAGACTCTGATCATACTTGCTGAGGTTTTGCGGATCGGTTTGGTTGATGTCTTGATAGTTAACGGTGATCTTTTCGGTGTGACCATAAACGTAGATGACCGTACCGTTAAGGCCTTCCTTACTCAGCGTCCCGCTTGGTGCGATACTGCCCTTACCCAGACCAATGTAGGTGTAACCAGGCAGATTCAGCTGATCCGTTGAGTATGTATTGCCGATTACTGGTGCTCCATTGTAATGAACGTCAGCTTGGTGAATCACCTGACCCTTTTCATTAACGTATTTAACGTTGACTGAAGCGGCAAGCGAGAACGTGAAGCTGGTCAGTTTAAACTGCTGCAGATTGGTCAGCTCACCGGTCGTAGCTGTCAGATCCAAAGCCATCGCAACGTTTCCGTTACCAGGAATATTTGGAATCTGATAGGACCACTCGACCCATTGCTCACTTTCAGGCGTTTGGGCACTGTCATTAAGATGGCCAGCCGGTTCTTGTAGTCTAATCGTCAAAACATGCGTCTGGCCGTCATACTGCATCTGAAAATTATGGAACTTGTCATCCATTAGACTCGTCGTCAATGGCTTGACCGTGCCATCTTGATTATTAACCCACCAGCGCCAAGCCTCTTTTCCAGTAGTCGTTGTAACCTGTTCATGACTGGTGGTAACGATATCGCCATATGGTACTGCAGTAGTTGGGTCTTGCGACTGTCCATGTTTTTCATCACCATGCCCATTGGTTGGCAGTGGAATCTCATCACCAGGCAGATCGGAAGTCGGCTCATTGTAGTAGTCAAAATAAGAATCCAGCTTAAAACCAACCGCATTGGGCAGCCCAGCAATTCCCAGATTGCCGCCAGGACGCCCTAAGGCAGCAACTGAGCCGGTATGAAAAACAATCCCCATCCCGTCAGCGCCACCAAAGTCACCGAGATTAATCTGACCATTGAGCGTAAAGCTACTGTCCATGTTTATCTTTTCTTTTAAAGAAACGCCCCCGGCTGAGTATTCCTGACCTTTTTTGGTAAAGGTGATCGTAACCGAGCCATCTGGATTCAATTGATATGTCGCCGTGCCATGCGCATCAAAATATTGGCTGAAGTTTTTGGCATCAACAGTCACATCTTCAGCCGGCAGTGATGAATCCGCACTATCACTGGCTGCCAGAACCGTTGGAATAACTTTACTTGCCGCGCTGTTTACGTTCTGAACCGAAGCAGCGGTTTTGACTGCTGAATTTGTTGTTTGGGCCGGCTTTTCAGCTGGCATGGCAGCAGCCGCTTGCTTATCGCGCAACCCAGCATCACTGCCAGCTGGTGTGGCACTTGTTTTCATACCTTGGGCTGGTAAAAGCTTGCCTGTTGAGGTCCTTGCTGCAGCAGTTTGTGCAGATTCCAAATTTTTGGCGGGCACAATATTGGCTGAAGTTGATGTTGACGTCTGAACAGGCACGGCACTGGTGGCAACGGATACCGAATCTTTGACTTGTTCAGGTGAAACTGAATCCGCAGCTGTGGTATTTTCGCTTTTTGATGTTAAAGCTGCGTTTTTGGTTGCTGCCAAATCAGCTGCTTGACTGACTGTGGTTGGTGCCTTAACTGCACTTGACGCTGCTGTTTGAGTTCCCGTTGCAGCGCTCGTCGAAGCTGTTAGGCCAGAGTCGGCAGTCGTATTTGAAGCTGAATTTAACAACGTGTTCATTGAAGATCTTAAAGTTAAGGCATTCGTCGAAACAGTCGCCTGATCATTTGGGATGGTTGCTGTCGCCTTGTTATTTTGATCTTGACTAGTCAGCGTATCTGCCTTGACGGTCATCTCATTGGTCCCACCAAGGAAAAAGCCCACCGCGATTAAAACCGAAACACAACCAAGTTTGGTTTTGCGTAAAGCATACTTAGGCAAAAAATTCATCAGCTGTCTTTGCCGATCATTTAAATTATTTCTCCCCATTTCAATCCCTACCTTGTATCTTTAATTAACAAAAAAGGCATTAAATAGACTTCCAAATTTCAAGTAGCGATTATAGACAGGAGATTTTTAAACGGCAACTAGAAATCGTTTGCGCAGTCAAAATTTCTCGATTTTCGAAATCCATAAAATTAAAAATAAATGAATATTATTATTTTTGTTCAGAAAATAGTGACATACAAAATGAAAATTGGTAATATGTTAACAAATATTACGTTATTTGTTATTTTATGTTAATTATTGCAGGTTGGTAGTATGTTGTCAGGGTTAGTTAGACATGAAAGGGTGTGAACGAATGTAATGACTTATACAATTGAAACGAGCAAAATCATAAAGCCTTCTACGATTCAAGAAGCAGTAATGAAAAAAGCCGAATGGGGAAAGGAGGCTTGCTTTATAGCAGGTGGGACCTTCCTGCAACTTGAATGGGAAAAAGGGAAGGGCATTCCCAATTATTTGATTGATGTATCAAGCATTCATGAACTTGAAGAACTGACTATAAAAAATGCTGTACATTATGATGTATTGTCAATAGGAGCTTTAACTACATTGGCAACTTGTCGACATCATGTATTAATTAAACAAACAAGAAAATTACTAAGTGATGCGTTGAAAAATATAGCTGCACCTTCCGTCCGCAATAGAGGAACAATTGGAGGAAACATTGCCTGTCGTTTTGGAGACGTAATCCCAGCACTATTGGCAATGGATGCAGAGATTGGTGTTTATACACCAACCGGTTATAAGAAGAAAAGCCTGTGGACATGGATTCGACAGGAAAATAATGAACTCGATTTCCTCATTACAAACATCGAAATTCCCCTTTTTGAAAGTTCAAATCACCAACATTGTTTTTACAAGAAAATAGGTAGACGCGAGGCCTTTACAGCGGCAATTGTGACTGTTTCAGGTTGTGTGAGCATAAATGATCGTGGAGTAATTACACAAATCAGGTTGGCTATCGGTGGTGGTGATAATGCGCCTCAACGATTGACCTGGACAGAGAAATTATTGCTGGGTACACAGCTGAATATAGTGGACTGGAAAAGTGTGTATCGGTCGATTCAACAAGAATTTGTACCAGCAACGGATGTTTTCATTACAGGACACTATCGAAAAAAGGTTGCTGCAAATTTGTTGATCTCTCACCTTCAAATGATAGAGCATTCATAGGCTTGACTACATTATAAAGATACTATTCATATAATGAGACCGTATTCTGCCGACGGTATGAAAGGAGACAATACTTATGTCGTTTAATGTTTCTGATCAACATGGAAGAGTCAGACCGGATGGATTACCGAAAGTGACTGGTGAGTTGAAATATTTAACGGATTTGACTTTTCCGAATATGTTGTACGGAAAAGTATTAAGAAGCCGATTTCCTCATGCGAAAATAATTTCGATTAATACTGAACAGGCTGAAAAGTTGCCAGGTGTGCATACAGTTCTTACATATAAGGATGTTCCAGGGATGAACCGATTTGGCATTGTCATTCCCGATCAACCTGTGTTTTGTGAAGAGGTGGTCCGTTATATGGGAGATGCCGTTGCCGCC